>OJIY01000021.1_pt1 | contig 265826 bp, 226 predicted proteins | sample 1596061 | NCBI WGS metagenome assembly OJIY01 (sample SAMEA4350111, study PRJEB24818) | metagenome | biome: human; feature: gut; material: faeces | place: Denmark | collected 2013-09
CCCGGGGACCGCAAAAATTACGCCGAACTCTTGATGAGTTCGGCTCCATGTTTGCTTTGCTCCGGGCGTGGAGCGCCCTGCGCAACCCCGGCTTTTCCCGCCCCTTGCGCCTAAGTCCCTCCGAACTGCTCCAAAGCCACCTCCCGCCCTGCATTCCCGGCTCTCACCCACTGCATATCCCGGACATACACTGGATATTTACATCCGGGGAAGGGAAATAATAGCTCTGGCTAATGTTAATGATAATCAGATAATGGAGTCCTCCGTAACTAACGGTATGCCATCTGTCCTGGCATGCTGTTTTTTTGTTTTTGTCGGTGATATATGGAGGGATTTTATATGGCGTTTTTTATGTTCACTTACTTTGTTGGACGAGCTGATATATTAGTTTGAATTATTTGGGAGGGTGATGTGTTAAGAAAGTGCTAAAAAGGTGTAAAAACCATGTATAAAAACTGATATTTTTGTGTAAAATGTATAAAAATAAAAGAAAAAACAGTGGAAAATGACTCTATACAAACTAATATATCAGTACTAATATATTAGTATCAGAAACAAGGGAGAGATAATGAATTTGAGGTGCGGATGTAACCGGAGGGCTGGGTGGCCCGGACGTTATGCAGTCAGGGGAGTGTCCGAAGCTTCATTGCTGTTATCCCCGCGCTCCGGTACAGAAAAAGCAGAGGCATAAGGGAGTTTCTGCAGGGGAGCGTTTAACTATTTTCATCAAAGGAGGGTTCGTATGAACATCAATGTAATTATCGGTATTATTATGATTCTGTCCTTCTTAGGCATGGTCTGGTACTGTGTGAAAGGGTTCAACCTGATGGTGGGATTTGCGGTCATGGCAACGTTCTGGACTGCCCTGGCAGTCATCGGTAATGTATTTTCACCCACATCGGCCATGGAAGGCAAAACATTTATCCAGGTGCTGGAGTATGTATATGCGGAAGGTCCTGCCGGATATGCAAAGTCCATTCTGGTCAATGTATTCTTTGGCGCGTTCTTCGGAAGGGTACTGGTGGACACCGGCATAGCGGCTACCCTGATTCGCAAGGTGGTTGAGCTGGGAGGCGATAAGCCCAGAATCACCATGGCGCTTCTGTGTATCGTTACAGCCATTATCTTTATGTCCATGACCGGTATCGGACCTGTTATTTCCATCGCGGTCATTGTACTGCCCATCCTGCTTTCACTGGGCATCCCTGCTCCTGTGGCCATGTTCAGCTTTATGGGCTCCATTATGGCAGGCATCTTTGGAAATATCGTCAATTTCCAGCAGTATCAGACCATATATGCGGGCTTTAATGCGGCAGCGGCGGATTACACTTACAATGATTATTTTAAGATTGGCGTTACCTGCATGGTGGTTGCCATTGTGGTAGTGCTGGTGGTGGCTAACCTTTCCATGAACAAAAAGGCAGCCCATGCCTGGGCGGCAACTGCTTCCTCAGCAGGCGACAATGCTCCGGCCATTTCCTGGATTTCCGTTATCCTTCCTGTACTGGGCGTGGTGCTTTTCAAGATTCCTATTATTTTGGGATTCTGCCTCTCCGGTATCTATGCACTGATTACAACAGGGAAGATGAAGGGCAGCTATTCTGAAATCTGCCGTCTCTTTGCAAAGCTGTTTACCGATGGTTCCATTGATGTGGCTCCCATGGTGGGCTTCCTGCTTACCCTGGCCATGTTCAATAACGCGGCAACCTATGCAGCGCCTTACTTTACCGCAATCCTGGGCGGATTTGTTCCTACCACAGCCATTACCCTGGCCATTGTGTTTGCTGTGCTGACACCTCTTGGCTTCTTCCGCGGCCCCATGAACCTGGTTGGATGCGGAACCGCAATTCTGGCAGTTGTAGTGGCAACCCTTCCCAATGCACCGGTGGCTTTCCTGTACCCGCTGTTTGCAGTGACTACCATTGCTCCCCAGCATCTGGATATCACCCAGTCCTGGGTTGCATGGGGATTTGGATATACCAAGGTTTCCACCAAGGACTACATGAAGATGTCCATTCCTACCGGATGGATTGTAGGCATTATCTGCTGTGCGGCAGTATTCGTATTGTACGGCGGCCTGATGTAGATGTAAGCGGGAGCCGGCAGATTTTATGCCGGCTCCCCTTAAATAACGGTTTAATGATTTGAGATAAGGAGGTTTTAGGATGGGTAAATCAGTTAGAATGGGTATAGACGTGGGCGGTACCCACACAAAGGCAGTGGCAATCGACAATGCCACCCATGAGATTATCGGAAAATCTTCCGTCAAGACCACCCACGACGACCCCAGAGGCGTGGCTGCAGGCGTGGTCAGGTCCTTTGAGAACTGCCTGAATGAAAATGGAATCAGCCCGGACGATGTGGTATTCGTGGCCCACTCCACCACCCAGGCAACCAATGCCCTCATTGAGGGCGATGTGGCAACGGTGGGTGTTATCGGTATGGCAAAGGGAGGCCTGGAAGGTTTCCTGGCAAAGAAACAGACAAAGCTGGATGATATCGACCTGGGAAACCAGAAGAAAATTAAAATTGTAAATGACTTCATCAACGTGAAAAAAATGAACAAGGCCGTTGTTGAAGATACCATAAATAACATGCAGCAGGCAGGGGCCCAGGTCTTGGTGTCCTCCATGGCCTTCGGCGTGGACGACGGAGGCCCCGAGGCAGAGGTGTATGAGGCTGCCAGCGCAAAGGGAATCCCCACCACCATGGCCAGCGACATCACCAAGCTCTACGGCCTTACTAGAAGGACCAGGACCGCTGCCATCAATGCATCCATTCTTCCGAAGATGCTGGATACAGCCAATTCCACGGAAGGCTCTGTCCGGGAAGCAGGCGTCCATGTGCCCCTGATGATTATGAGAGGCGACGGCGGAGTCATGGAGATTACGGAAATGAAGAAGCGGCCCGTGCTCACCATGCTGTCAGGCCCGGCTGCCTCTGTCATGGGCTCCCTTATGTATCTGAGGGCTTCCAACGGAGTGTACTTTGAGGTGGGCGGAACCACCACCAACATCGGCGTCATCAAGAACGGGCGTCCGGCCATTGACTATTCCATTGTAGGCGGTCACGCCACCTATATCTCATCCCTGGATGTGCGGGTTCTGGGCGTGGCAGGCGGTTCCATGGTCAGGGCCAATAAGCAGGGCGTGGTGGACGTGGGACCGCGTTCCGCCCACATTGCGGGACTGGACTATGCCGTGTTCACGGATACGGATAAAATCAGGGGGCCAAAGGTGGAATTCTTCTCACCCAAGCAGGGGGACCCGGACGACTATGTGAGAATCCGGATGGAGGACGGTTCCGCTGTGACCATTACCAACTCCTGCGCCGCCAATGTACTGGGACTGGTAAAACCGGAGCATTTCTCCTACGGCAACGTGGAATCAGCCAGAAAGGCCATGAAGGCGCTGGCGGACTACTGCGGCACCTCCGTGGAGGAAATTGCAAAGCAAATCATGGAGAAGGCCTATGCCAAGATTGAACCTGTGATTCTGGAACTGGCTGAGAAATATAAGCTGGAAAAGGACCAGATATCCCTGGTGGGCGTCGGCGGCGGAGCAGCTTCCCTGATTGTATATTTCAGCAACAAGATGGGCGTAAAGTATTCCATACCGGAGAACGCAGAGGTCATTTCATCCATCGGCGTGGCCCTGTCCATGGTCCGGGACGTGGTGGAGCGTATTATGCCGTCCCCATCCAAGGACGATATACGGGCCATTAAGAATGAGGCCCTTAACAAAGCCATTGAGTCAGGCGCAACAGCAGAATCCGTTGAGATTCACATAGAAATAGACCCTCAGACATCCAAGGTGACAGCCATTGCCACCGGCTCCACAGAAGTAAAGACAGCGGACCTGTTAAAGGAATGCGATGAGTCCGAGGCAAGGCACCTGGCAGCAGAGGATATGAGGCTGGCGGATGGGGATACGGAGCTTCTGGCAACATCGCCCTACTTCTATGTGTACGGTGAAAAAACAGAGCCGGGAACCCCTGGGGCTGTCCGCATTGTGGATAAGAAGGGATTCATAAAGGTACAGAGAGGAAGGGCCATGTGCTTAAAGACCACGGCCGCAGCCTATCTGGACGCACTGAAGCAGCTCTGGGACGATATGGCAGTATACCAGACAGAACTGATTGCCAGACCGGATTACTACCTGTGCATGGGCGCCAGGGTTATGGACTTTACGGCCCAGGACTTTGAACAGCTGGAGCTGCTGACGGACCTGGAGGTATCCTCCCTGGAACCGGATGAGGAAATCCTGGTGGTGGCTGCCAACATTAAGCAGAATTAAGGCGCGGACCCGCTGAACAGACAATGGGCCCGGACGGGAGGTCGAATGTATGGAAGCGATGAGCCTGCGGGAAATGATGAAGGGGCTGTCTGCGGTGGACGACATGACCTGGGGAATGTACGCATTCTCCAGGGATATGCTCCGGGATAAGGTGGACTGCGCCCGGAAAAAGGAAATGATAGAAAAGGCTGTTTGCTGCGGCTGTGAGACAGCGGACAAAATCATGGACCAGATGGGAACTTCGAATCCCCGGGAGATTGCCGGAAGACTGGGACTTAGGGTGGAATACCTGGAAAAGGGGCAGATAGCGGACAGGGTGCTATTTGCCCTTTTCACCCCTCCTGACCTGATACAGATTATGAGGGAACCGCTGGATAAGGCAGTGGAGGGCGGTTCCCTGGACGGGTTTTCCACCCGCGGGCAGCTGGAGGACCTGATTCTGGGCCATGAGATTTTCCACTATCTGGAAGAGGAGGATGAGGCCATTTATACCAGGACCGAGAAGATACGGCTGTGGAAAATCCTTGGATTTGAGAACCGTTCCACCATCAGAGCCCTGTCGGAAATAGCCGGAATGTATTTTTCTAAAAAATTAAATGGTTTTCCCTATTCCCCATTTGCCTTAGATATCCTTTTGTACTATAATTATAATTCAGAGACAGCCCTGAACATGTACAGGGAGGTAGCAGAAATTTGACAGGAGGAGTTCTATGGGCAGCACAGACAGCAGGAATCCGGAAGACAACATATATGACGTACTGCGCACTGACATTCTGAACCTGAAGCTGCGTCCCGGGATGATATTCAGCATTAAGGACATCAGCGAGTCATATCAGGTGGGAAGGACACCGGTGAGGGACGCCCTCATAAGCCTTTCCAAGGAAGGACTTATCACCTTTCTCCCCCAGCGGGGAACCATGATATCCAAGATTAACTATGACAAGGTACTCAACGAACGCTTTCTCAGGACATGCGTGGAGGAGAAGGTGATACTGGAGTTTATGGCAGTGTGTAACTTAAAGGCCATCACGGAGCTGGAGATGTCCCTGGACCGTCAGGAGCGGATTGTGGAGGAGGAGGACATACGGGCGTTTCTGGCGGAGGATATGTACTTTCATTCCATTTTTTATGTGGGGGTCAACAAGGGATACTGCAATGATATCATATCCGCCAACTCAGGCCATTACATGCGGATCCGCCTGCTGGCCATGGCGGACCAGGGTATTGACAGGGAGGCCCTTAAACAGCATAAGGAGATAACGGACGCCATCCTGGCCAAGGACTGGGAACGGCTTCACGCCATACTGAATTTCCATCTGAACCGCCTTGTGAACCAGGAGCGGTCCCTGCTGTCCAAGTATCCGGACCTCTTTGAACGGGAAAATACAGAGGTGAGGAGAGAGCCTGATGAACTGGGCGTGGATTTCCTGGTGGAGACAAAACTTAAATATCATGCGTGACAAAAGGGGCCTCCCGGCCTGCGGTTCATACCAGCAGGCGGGAGGCCCCTTTCAATGCTTTTATGTATTTTACCAGATTCCCAGCGCACTCTGAAGCCCCAGGCTCACTGCAGTGATTCCCACCCAGCAGCAGGCTCCCATGAGGATGGGTTTGCCGCCGGTGCGGATGAGCTTCACCAGGTCCGTGTTCAGCCCGATGGCTGCCATGGCCAGGATGATGAAGAACTTGCTCAGCTCCTTGACAGGGGAAAAGACCGAGGCGGGAACCCCTGCGCCCATGGCCAGGGTGGTGATGACGGAGGCGCCGATAAAGTAGAGGATGAAAAACGGGAAGATATCCTTAAAGCTTACGGACTGGCCGAGGGCCTGGTCTGTCTTTTCCTCCTTCCTGGTCCGGATGAATGCCAGGCACAGGGTGATGGGGATTATGGCCAGTGTTCTGGTCAGCTTTACCGTAACCGCCTTATCCAGGGTGGCCGCCCCAAGGTTCCACATGCTGTCCCAGGTAGCTGCGGCTGCAGTGACCGAGGATGTATCATTGATGGCTGTTCCGGCGAAGATGCCAAAGGCATTGCCGGATGCAGTGTCAAAGCCCAGGAACTTACCAAAGGTGGGGAACAGGATGGCCGCCAGTACATTGAAGAAGAAAATCACGGATATGGCCTGGGCCACCTCCTCGTCATCCGCATTGATTACAGGCGCCGTGGCCGCGATGGCAGAGCCGCCGCAGATGGAAGAGCCCACCCCCACCAGGGTGGAGATATTGGATGGTATGTGCATGAGCTTATGGAGCACAAAGGCTATTGCCAGGGATGTGGTGATGGTGCACACGATGATGGGCAGGGACTGCTTTCCCGTCTCCAGAACCACGTTCAGGTTCATGCCAAAGCCAAGAAGAATGACAGCCCACTGCAGTATTTTTTTGGAGGTAAACTTGATGCCGTCCTCCAGCCCGTCTTTCTGTTTCATGAATACGGCTATGACCATGCCTGCAATGATGGCAATGACAGCGCCTCCTATGATGGGGAACATTTTCCCTAAAAACCAGGAAGGGACAGCCAACAGCATGCAGAATGCCAGTCCTTTCCATTTCTTTTGTAATGATGCCATTTCTTTTTCCTCCTCATATTCCCTATAACTTAATCATGGATGTGTGCCGTATATGGAGCGCAGCACACGGTTTATATGGTAACTTATGGAAAGCATAAAGTAAAATTATATATATTTATATTTTAATAAGAATGTGTTATGATTAGGGGAAATGAATAAAGACAAAAAAGAGGGGCCGGCGGCAGAATCAATAGGGAAGGCTGCACTGCCGGCGGAAACAAAGGAGGGAATCAGGTGCTGGATTTCAGGGTTTATACGTTTCTGGCTGTGTGCGAGCACATGAATTATACAAGGGCCGCGGAGGCGCTGCACATTACGCAGCCGGCTGTGTCGCAGCATATACGGTATCTGGAAAATATGTATCAGGTCAAGCTGTTTCTGTCCGAGGGAAAGAAGATACACCTGTCACCGGCAGGAGAAAGGCTGCTCCACGCAGCCACCACCCTTAAGAACGACGAAGTCTTTCTGCGCAAACAGATGCTGGAGGGAGTGGGAAGGGGCCTGAGCCTTCGGTTCGGCACCACCAGGACCATTGGCGAGTCAGTGATATCAGCGCCCCTGGCCCGCTATATCCACCGCCACCCGGACGACCGTATCAGTGTGGTCATCAATAACACGGACGAGCTTCTGCACAAGCTGGTTTCCGGTGAGATTCAGTTTGCCCTGGTTGAGGGGTATTATGATGATGTGGATTTTGATTCCATGGTTTTCAGGACAGAGCCGTTCATCCCTGTATGCGCTGCCGGACATGTGTTTAACAGGGAGCCGGTCCAGTTAAGGGACCTTTTGGAGGAGCATCTGCTCATAAGGGAGCCCGGGTCGGGAACCAGGGATATTCTGGAGAAGAATCTGGATATCAGGAACATCCGCCTGTCCGACTTTTCCCATATTACGGAAATCGGCAGCATGCATGTGATTCTCCAGCTGCTGGAAAAGGACGCGGGAATCACCTTCCTGTACCGGACAGCGGTGGAGGAAGGGCTGAAGGAAGGGGCGTTCAGGGAGCTGGACTTAAGAGACTTCCAGATGGAGCATGATTTTGCCTTTATATGGAATAAGGGAAGTATATATGGGGATACCTACAGGGAGATATGCAGGGAACTGCAGTAAGGGAACGAAAGGGACCAGCCCTTACCTCTGTACCAGCGGCAGCATGACGGATACCGTAAACACATCGTTGTTGTGGCTGATTTTCATGTCGCCGTTATATTTATGGATGACCGTGGAAACGTTGGAAAGCCCAATTCCGCAGTACTGCTCCCCAATCTTCATACTCTCGTACCGGTTGCCTTCCATGCGCAGCTGGCCGTTGTAGGAATTGGAGATGCTGATAATCAGGAAAGCCTTCCGGCAGCGGATTTCCGTGTGGATGAACCGTTGGGCTCCTTTGCCCATGCGGCTGCAGGCCTCCAGCGCATTGTCCAGGAGATTGCCCAGGATGATGCACAGGTCCACGTTTTCAACCGGAAGTTCAGGAGGCACCATGATATTGGCTGTCAGCGGAACGTTACAGGCCGCGGCCTGCTGTTCTGCGTTGTTTACCAGAATGTTTACCATACTGTTGCCGCCGGTGAGGGGCACCTTCATGCCGTTGGCAGACTCATAAATCTGTTCAATATACGTCAGGGCCTGGTCATACTGGCCTGCTTTTAAAAACACCACCAGGGAATGGAGGTGTTTTTTTAAATCATGGCGCAGGGAGGTGATTTCCCGCTGGGAATCCTCCACCTTCTGATAGTAGGAGGACTGCATGGTCAGGAGCTTGTCCGCAATCATGTTTTTCTGGCTTTCCTCGTTTATAATGGCATAGTCGTCCACCAGATAGAACAGGAACATGGAGGAGCAGAACAGGATTCCCGATATCTCCAGATAAAAGTGGGATACGCTGTCCTTCATGTGGAAAATCTGGATGGTGATGAACAGAATCACAGAGGGTACCAGGAAGGAGATGGCATTGTAAAGGGTATCCTTATTGCTTTTCCTCATGTTGCGGCACAGGATGAACAGCAGGGTAAAGAAGAAAAACAGGACACAGGCCGTCATCTGGGCCAGCGGACTCTGAATCAGGAAGTTGGGCTCCGAGGGAAGGGGCTCGCCGTGCAGGGAGCGCACCAGAACTGCGGACAGCAGCTTACAGGCGTAGTTGAGCACCACGAACAGATAGGCCACCAGCACCTTGGTTCTGAGGGAATCCGTGAAAAAAATACAGCTTACCAGCATTGTGAAGGCACAGTAAAAGATACACATGCTGAATAAAGGCGCATTGAACCAGTAGGTCATCCACTGGAATACGAAATAAATCAGGATGCCCACGGTGTACTGTGATGCGGGACGCAGGTTACGGTGCAGGAAGTTGCTGCACAGCCAGTAAAGAATCAGGGTTTCGGCCACGGACAGCACGAAGCTGACCCAGGCATGCTGGAGGACGCTCATCATAGGTTCCCCTCCATGCAGATTGAGAAGTTTATCATAGGTTGGCCTCCATATAGCTTAGGAACTCCTGGTTTACTTCCTTGCGTTTGTGTTTGCTCATGGGAAGCACGTCCTTGTTGTCCATGGTGACGGAATCTTTGAATATGTTGTAAATATGGCTTACATTCACCAGAAAGCTCTTGTGAATCCGGATAAAGCCGTCGGGGCGGAGCTGTTCCTCAAGGGAGCTGATGGTGCCTGTAAAGGTAAATGTGCCTTCCTTTGCAACCACGCGGATGGTCCTTAAATCCGACTCCAGATAATAGATATGGTCGGTCATCAGCTTTGTGGTGCCGCTGATGCTGGGAAAGGAGAAGATGGAGGCCTGTTTTTTCTGCTGCCGGTCCAGAAGCTCTTCCACAGCAGACAGAAAGTCTTTTCGGTCCACCGGTTTTACGATATACCGGAAGGCACCCACCTTGTAGCCCTCCACCGCATAATCCACGGTGGCTGTCACAATAAGGATGGGAACCTCGTCGTCCAGCTGGCGTATGTGCTTTGCCACCTCGATGCCGCCCATGGTCTCCATGCGCATGTCCAGCACCAGGATGTCGCAGAATCCCTTTTGTTTATAATCCTTAAGCAGGTCCAGGCCGTCTGTATAGGATATAATATCCACAGGCCGTTTTTCTTTTAATTGTTCCAGGTGTCCGCACAGCACCATCAGGTCTGCGGGACTGTCGTCGCAAAGTACAATTCTGAACATGACCATTCTCCCCCAAAAATTAGTTAAATGCATAACGATTATACAATTCTTTCAGTGGTATTGTAAATAGGAGTTTTGGACGAAAAATACATTTTTGACCAATTATTACAGTGAAATTATCGATTGTGCACAAAGTATTGTGTTATTTTTTTCCTTGTGTAAAATGGGGATATGAGTTGGAAAACAAAATGAAAAACAAGAAAAAGGGGGAAACGGATTTTATGTCTGGACCAAATGGAAATGATGCAGGCGGAATGAAAAAGACCCTGTCCATATGGAATTTCTTTACCATTGGATTCGGGGCCATCATCGGTACCGGCTGGGTGCTTCTGGTAGGTGACTGGATGGTGATTGGAGGCGGACCCATAGCGGCCATGATTGCATTTGCCATCGGAGCCGTGTTCTTACTTCCCATTGGAGCCGTGTTCGGGGAGCTGACGGCGGCCATCCCCATATCCGGAGGAATCATCGAATACGTGGACAGGACTTATGGGCGGAATGTCTCATACATAACAGGATGGTTTCTGGCACTGGGAAACGGTATCCTCTGTCCATGGGAGGCCATCGCCATCTCCACGTTAGTATCCGATATGTTCGGGGGCCTGTTCCCCATTCTCAGGGCGGTAAAGCTCTATACCATCATGGGGGCGGATGTGTACCTGTTCCCCACTGTCATAGCGCTGGGATTTGCAGTCTATGTGATTCTCTTAAACTTCCGGGGGGCCAGCGCAGCCGCAAAGCTGCAGGCGTTCCTGACAAAGGCCCTTTTGGCGGGTATGCTTCTGGCAATGGGAATCTCCTTTGTCAAAGGCGGACCATCCAATATCCTTCCCTCCTTTACACAGGTGGAAGGACCATCCACAGTGACAAGCGCAAATAACATGTTTGCAGGCATTATCTCAGTCCTGGTCATGACGCCGTTCTTTTACGCCGGATTTGACACCATACCCCAGCAGGCTGAGGAAGCAGCGGAAGGCCTGGACTGGAATAAGTTCGGCAAGGTCATCAGCATGGCCCTTCTGGCAGCAGGCGGTTTCTACATGGTATGCATCTATTCCTTCGGAACCATTATACCGTGGACTGAATTCATAAAGAGCACGGTTCCGGCCCTGGCCTGTCTTAAGAATATCAACATGGTTCTGTATGTGGCAATGCTGATAATAGCAACATTAGGCCCCATGGGCCCCATGAACTCCTTCTATGGAGCTACCAGCCGCATCATGCTGGCCATGGGACGCAAGGGACAGCTTCCGGACAGCTTTGCGGTCCTGGATGAAAAGAGCGGGGCGCCAAAGATGGCCAACACGGTACTGGCAGTCCTGACCATCATGGGTCCTTTCCTGGGAAAGAACATGCTGGTATCCCTGACCAATGTGTCGGCGCTGGCATTCATCTTCTCCTGCACCATGGTAAGCTTTGCCTGCCTTAAGATGCGCTACACAGAGCCTGACCTTCCAAGACCCTACAAGGTTCCCGGCGGAAAAGCGGGCATCTGCATGGCATGTCTGGCCGGCACCATTATCATTGGCCTTATGGTGGTTCCCTTCAGCCCTGCGGCTCTTAAGCCGGTAGAGTGGGCCATCGTGGTTGCCTGGCTGGTCATTGGACTGGGGCTGAGCGCTGTTACCAGGGCAAAGGGAAACAGTAAGGCGGCAGCCGCAGCAAAATAGCGGTTCAAACATCAATATACATAAAATAAAGGAGGATTTTTTAATGAAAAAGGTAGCTTTTAAAGGCGGTTTACTGATTGACGGTACCGGCGCAGAGCCAGTGGTGAACAGTCTGGTGCTGGTAGAGGATGACAAGATTGCATATGCCGGAGCAGACAGGGAAATCGGACCTGACTACGAGGTAAAGGATATTACAGGCAAGACCATCATGCCGGGTCTTATTGACTCTCATCTGCATTTCTCAGGAAACCTGACAGATGATGACAGCGACTGGGTGCTGGAGGATGTGGTACAGAAAACAGTGGTGGCCGTACAGCAGGCCCATGAGTGTCTGGAGAACGGCCTTACAACCGTTGGCGAGATTTCACGTTCCGGTATCCAAATCCGCAATATGGTGGAAGCCGGCGTCATGAAGGGCCCCAGAGTGGTTGCAACCGGACTTGGTTTCTGCCGTACCTGCGGTCACGGCGATTCCCACAAGCTCCCCAGCTACTATAACGATGAATCCCATCCATGGGCTGAGCGTGTGGACGGACCATGGGATTTGCGCAAGGCGGTGAGAAGAAGACTGCGCCAGAGTCCGGATGCAATCAAAATCTGGTCAACAGGCGGCGGCATCTGGCGCTGGGACCAGAAATTAGACCAGCATTACACACTGGAAGAGATTCAGGCAGTGGTGGATGAATGCAAGATGGTAGGCATCCCGGTATGGTCCCATGCAGAGGGCTACGGCGGCGCCCTGGATTCCGCAAGGGCAGGCGTGCATCTCATTATCCACGGCCAGACTTTAAACGACGAGTGCCTGGATATCATGGCAGAAAAAGGCATCTATTTCTGTCCTACCATCCAGTTCTTAAATGAGTGGTTCAAGACCTATGCTCCGCCATACATCCCGGAAGTACATGACCAGTATCCCGGCGAAACCGTGGCGGAGAAGGAGCTGAACCGCGTATACGCTAACCTGAGGAAAGCAAAAGCAAAGGGCATCGGCCTTACCATTGGTTCCGACTCCTTCTGCTCCAGCCTTACACCATATGGAACAACAGCCATCGGCGAGATGTACTCCTTTGTGGAGAAGGCAGGCATCAGTGAGATGGATACCATTGTGGCAGCCACAAAGGTGGGCGCCGAGATGCTGAAGGTGGACAATGTGACCGGCTCCCTGACAGAGGGCAAGAGCGCGGACCTGTTAGTTATTAACGGCAACCCATTAGAGAATATCCGTGCAATTGCTGTTGAAAACATGGACGTAATCATGAAAGAGGGATATTTTGTAAAACGCTGACCGGCACTCCCGGATGAGAGGAATGGGCTGCTGCTATAACAGGCGGCAGCCCTTTGCCGGTTTATAAGCCAAGGGGGAGGGAAAGGAAATGTATCTGCTGCTGTATCTGCTGTGGATTCTTCTGAACGGCAGGGTCACGGCTGAGATTCTGGCATTGGGAATCCCGGTGGCCGGACTGATATACGGATTCGGGTATCTGGCTCTGGGCTGCCGGCCCGCAGGGGACCTGCTTCTCCTGAAACGGCTGGGTCATGTTCTGGTATTTCTGGTCCTTGTGGCCTGGGAGGTGGTGAAAGCCAATGTGGCAATCATCCGTATCGTGCTGTCACCCCATATGGAAATCACGCCCTGTCTGGTACCTGTGAAAACAGACTTAAAGAGTGCCGGAGCCAGGGCCGCCCTGGCCAACGCCATTACCCTGACACCGGGTACCATTACGGTGGATGTGGAGGATGATGTGCTGTGGGTCCACGCCCTGACGGAACAAATGGCGGAAGGGCTTAAGGACTGGCATGTGGCAAGGCAGCTGGCCAGGATTGAGGAGATAAAGTGAAGGAGGAAGGGATATGGGGGCATATATGGCGGCGGCAGAAGGGATGTTTACAGGCATCCTGATTCTGGCGGTCATTATACTCAGCGTCAATATGGTATTATGCCTTGTGCGGGCCGTGCTGGGGCCGCGCTTCTCTGACCGGCTCATTGCCATCAATATGATAGGGACCAAGACCGTTCTCATAATCGCCCTGCTGATAAAGGTATTCCATGAAGACTACCTGGTGGATATCTGCCTTATATACGCCCTCATCAGCTTCCTGTCCTTTGTGGTGCTGACAAAGCTGCTGGACCAGCGGATGAACCGGGGAAAGGGGAATGCGGGAGAGAAACATGCAGGAAGGGAACATGCAGGAAAGGGGGCAAAATCATGATACGTCTGGCTGCAGGCGGAGTTTTCATTATACTGGGAGTGTTTGTGCTGTGTGTGGCGACCTTTGGCATATTCCGGTTTGAATATGCACTGAACCGGATTCATGTGGCTGCCAAATGCGATACCCTGGGAAGCATGCTTATACTGGCCGGCTTAATGCTCTCCAACGGGTGGAGCATGGAATCAGCTAAAATCGGATTGATTCTCCTGTTTATCTGGATTGGCAATCCCGCTGCCTCCCACATGGTGGCCAGGGCAGAGGCCAGGAGCAATCCGGACCTTGGGAAGGAATGCGGGGTGTCTGAATATGAAGGTGGTTGAAATCATTCTCCTGCTGTTTCTCATGGCCTGTTCCCTAAGCGTGTTCCTGTGCAGGAACTTACTGGTGGCAGCCATCCTGTTCATGGCCAACAGCCTTATCATGAGCATCATCTGGGTGATTCTGCAGTCCCCGGACCTGGCCATTACAGAGGCTGCCGTGGGCGCAGGGGTCACGGGAATCCTTCTTTTTATCACACTGTATAAGGTAAACGGGTTAAGGGGGGAAGACAGTGAGTGAGAGCAGCGGTAAGCGCGGGCTGCGCGCATTTGTGGACTGGGTGGAGAACGGAGCGGACCGTGATGAGGAAGCGGTTGCGTCCGGTATGGCAGGCCATGATGAGGAAGCGGTTGCGCCCGGTATGGCAGGCCATGATAAAGAAGCGGGTGCATATAGTCCGGCCGGACGCAAAATGGCCTGGGGACAGACTGCGGAGAAGGCGGCGGTCCGGACTGCAAAGCGGACCATGGGGCGCAGGTTGGCGGAATTTACAGAGGAACATGCCCTGCGTGTGTTCGGCAGCGTCTACCGGGCCGTGGCACAGGTAATCTGCCTGGCAGGAATGGCAGTACTCCTTATGATGGTTTCCCATCTGCCTGCCTTTGGGTCAGCGGACAATCCTGCCAATAATGAGGTGGTTGGACGTTACCTGGAAAAGGGACTGGCCGAGACAGGGGCTGTGAATACGGTTGCAGGCATCATACTGGATTACCGGGCCTTTGATACATTTGGCGAATCAGTTGTGTTATTCCTGTCGGCTGCCAGCGTTATAGCGCTTATGCGGCGCAGACCTGCAGGCAGGTCCGCCGGGAAAACCGGCGGAGGCAGGGAGGGAGAGCAGGAAGCAGACCGGGAAACAAACCGGGAAACAGACCAGGAAACAGACCGGGATATCATACTGGAACAGGTGGCCAGACTGCTGGTTCCCTTTATTCTCATGTTCGGCGTCTATGTGGTGCTCAACGGCCACCTGTCTCCGGGGGGCGGGTTCTCAGGAGGAACGGTTATGGGGGCGGGACTCATTCTGTATGCCAATGCATTTGGATACCAGCGGATTCACCGTTTGTTCAGCTTCAGGACCTTTACTGTGATGAGCAGCAGCGCTCTGATGGTATACGCCCTCTCCAAAGGCTATTCCTTTTTCATGGGGGCCAACCACCTGGAATCCGGCATTCCTTTGGGCAAACCGGGGGATATACTCAGTGCAGGGCTGATACTGCCCCTGGATATCTGCGTGGGACTGGTGGTGGCCGGGACCATGTACTGCTTTTATTCCCTGTTCCGGGAAGGGGAGGTGTGATGATGCAGGCACTTGTGACCAATTACTACGAGACAGCGGCCATGATTCTGTTTTCCATTGGATTTACCATGCTGCTGCTCCAGAAAAACCTGATTAAGAAGGCCATCGGGCTGAACATCATGGATATGTCCGTGTATCTGTTTCTGGCGGCCAAGGGGTACATAACCGGCGGCAGGGCGCCGATTGCAGACGGGAGGACAGCTGCGGAAGGTTTCATCAATCCTCTTCCCAGCGGTCTGGTGCTGACGGGAATCGTGGTGTCGGTCAGTGTGTCGGCCTTTCTCTTTTCGCTGATTCAGAGATTCCACCACTATTATAAAACCCTGGATTTGGACGACATGCTGTATGAAGGACAGGAGGACACAGACGGTGAGGCTGGTTGAGAACATTCCATTTTTCAGTATCTTCATCATGATGGCAGGAGGAATCGTGACACCCCTTCTGGGGGGCAAAAAAAGGGCCAGGATTCTCCACCTGGTTTTGGTGGGGACCGTGGCTGTGATGTCCGGCCTGCTGTTGGGATATACGTCTGACGGAACCCGTTTCTGCTTCATGATGGGACATTTTCCGGCGCCCTGGGGCAATGAGGTCAGGGCAGGCGCTCTGGAAGCGCTTATGAGCCTGGTTTTTTCCATTGTAATGTTCCTTACAGTGGCTGCCAATAAACGGTCACTGGAACATGACATACCTTCGGAGCGGGCCGGTCTGTACTATGTGATGATGAATCTCTTGTTCAGCTCCCTTCTGGCTCTCATCTATACCAATGACCTTTTCACTGCTTATGTATTCATAGAAATCAATACCATTTCAGCCTGTGCCATTGTGTGCGCAAAGGAAAGCGGCGAGACAGTGGCGGCAGCCATACGCTATCTCATCATGAGCCTGGTGGGAAGCGGGCTCATCCTTATTTCCATTGCCCTTTTATACTGCCAGACAGGCCATCTCCTTATGGAGCCCATGGCAGGGGCGGTGAGGGAGCTGGCGCTGTCAGGAAAGGATTTGTTTCCCCTTAAAATGGCCCTGGTGATGATGACCTCGGGACTGGCGGTAAAAAGCGCCCTGTACCCCTTCAGTTCCTGGCTTCCCGGAGCCCATGCCAATGCAACGGCTGCATCCAGTTCTGTTTTGTCGGGTCTGGTCTTAAAGGGGTACATTATTCTGCTTCTCAAGGTGTATATGCGTATTATGGGAATGGACCTGATTATCCGGCTGCGGGTAAACGACCTGCTCTTTGTGTTTGGAATCCTGGCCATGGTCATTGGTTCCGTGAAGGCGCTGCAGCAGCACATGGTCAAGCGGGTCATTGCCTACTCCTCCATTGCCCAGATTGGATATATCTTCATGGGAATCGGCATGGGAACCATGGCCGGTCTGGCGGCGGCAGTACTCCATATGATTGTCCATGCAGTGACAAAACCCATGCTGTTTACAGCTGCAGGGGGCCTTATGGACTGTTCCGGCCATCAAAGGGAGATAGCGGCCCTCAGGGGAAGTGCAAGGCGGAATCCGGCAGCCGGTATCGGACTTGTGGTAGGGAGCATGGCCATGATAGGAATTCCGTTTTTTTCAGGATTTATTTCCAAGATTTCCTTTGCAATGGCATCATTCCACGACCTGAACCGGGCTGTGGTGGTGCTGGGGGCCCTGGCTGTCAGTACGGTCCTTAATGCCATGTATTACATACCGCTTATCATCATCGTGTTTTCAGAACGCGGGCCGGAAAAAGCCGACTATGAGGCGGCGGGTCTGGTGGATGCGGCTGTGCCTGAGGTGGGGGAGCCTGTAAGGGATTTTCATTTTGCGGCGGCCATGGCATGTTTCATGGCCGGAAATGTGCTGATTGGAACATGCTACGGCCCTGTGGTACGGATGATAGAGACAGGGCTTGCCAATTTTGGGTAACCCCGGCAGCAGGGGAACCATTGGAAAAGGAGAGGACATAGGACATGAGAGAAATGTGGATGCTGGCGCCGGTGCTGTTTCCTGTAATTTCCGGCGCTGCCCTTTGGATATGGAATCCGGGGCGGACCAGGATGCGGGCAGCCGCAGCGGTCCTGTCCCTGGGGGAGGCGGTCTGTTCATGGCTTGCCATCCTGAACTGCATGGAAATGCGCCTGCCCCTGTGGAACATCGGGCCGGGCATGGAGCTGTGCTTTAAGCTGGACGGAATCGGGGCGCTGTTTTCCGGGCTGGCATCCCTTATATGGGTTCTGGTGGTTTTCTTTGCCTTTGAATACATGGAACACGAAACAGAAGAGGCGCGTTTTTTCGGCTGTCTCATCATGTCCCTGGGAGCCCTGACCGGAGTTGCCTATGCAGGGAATTTCGTTACCCTGTACCTGTTTTTTGAAATGATGACATTTTTCAGTGTTCCGCTGGTGTTCCATTCCAGGAAACGGGAAGCCCTCCGGGCGGGAATGGTATATCTGGCCTATTCCATGCTGGGCGCGTCCATTGCACTGGGAGGATACTTTTTTTTCCGCCGGTATGCCTTCGGAACGGACTTTAGGGCAGGCGGGATTTTGATGGGGGAGGCGGGGCCTGTTTTGCCGGCTGTTTTCTGTATGGCAGCCGGATTTTCCTGCAAAGCCGGGCTTATGCCCCTTCATCCATGGCTGCCCATCGCTCATCCGGTTGCGCCGGCGCCTGCCAGCGCCGTGTTGTCGGGCCTGATTACCAAGGCCGGGGTGGTGGCGGTTATCCGGGTGGTGTACCATATGGCCGGACCTGAAATCCTGCGGGGGACGTGGGTGCAGTATGTCCTGCTGTCCATGGCTGTTCTTACCATATTTACCGGTTCTATGCTGGCTTATAAAGAAAAGAAACTGAAGAAGCGTCTGGCCTGTTCCTCCTTCAGTCAGGTGTCCTATGTGCTGTTCGGCGTATTCCTGCTGTCCATGGAGGGATTGTATGGTTCTTTGCTCCAGATGGTGTTCCACGCCCTGGCAAAGAACGCCCTGTTCCTCTGCGCCGGAGCTGTCATCTGCAAGACGGGCTGCACCAGGATAAAGGACCTGAAGGGAATGGGGAGGCGGATGCCGTCTGTAATGGTATGTTTCGCGTTGGCGTCCCTGTCCCTGGTGGGAATTCCGCCGGCAGGAGGCTTTCTGGCCAAATGGCATCTGGCTGTGGGGGCCATGAGGGCAGGGGCGGGCCTGTTCGTCTGGCTGGGTCCTGCGGTGCTTATGGTCAGTGCCCTCCTGACAGCCGGGTATCTGTTTCCGGTCATTGTGGAGGCATTTTTTCCGGGCAGGGATTGGCAGGATTCGGCCAAACCGAAAGCAGATAAACCAGAAGCAGGCAAATGGGGAGAGGGCGGATGGAGCGGTGCCGGTGCGGTGACGGTATCCCTGTTTATGGGGATGCCTCTGGCTGTGCTGGGGATATCTCTGCTGGTGCTTGGCGCTGTCGGGAATCCTGTGTTTGAATGTCTCAGGGGCATTGCCTCTGCAATGGTATGAAAGGAGGGATGGGTGTGAATCCGTATTATCTGCTGGCGCCGGTGCTTCTTCCCACAGTGACTGGCGCAGCTGTACTTGGACTGCGTCCCCAGGAGCGCTGGAAACGGGAGGTGCTGGTTATGGGAGGAATCCTTTCTGCCTCGGTGCTGATTGGGGTGCTGGTGGCAAAGGGGCCGGTGCAGCCGTTGGTATTGTACCGTTTTGGCAGCAGGATGAACATATCATTGGGACTGGACGGCCTGTCCGGGGTATTTGCCTGTCTCATTGCAGTTCTGTGGCCACTGACCACCCTTTACTCCTTTGAGTACATGAAGCATGAGGGAAAGGAAAATAAGTTTTTCGGATATTTTTCCATTACATATGGAGTGGTGGCAGGGGTGGCGCTGTCACACAGCCTCATTACCCTGTACTTTTTCTATGAGCTCATGACCCTGGCCACCCTGCCACTGGTTATGCACGCCATGGATACCAGGGCCATTTATGCGGGCAAGAAATACCTGCTTCTGTCCATGGCAGGAGCCGCCATGGTGTTTGTCAGCATTATCAGCCTTCATGAATACGGAACCACCCTGGATTTTACCTGGGGCGGCGTGATTCCCCAGGGGCTGTCCCATGAGGAAAGGCGTCACCTGTACGGTGCATTTATCCTGGCCTTCTTTGGTTTTGGGGTAAAGGCGGCGGTGGTTCCGTTCCACAGCTGGCTTCCGGCTGCATCGGTGGCCCCCACTCCTGTATCTGCCCTTCTGCATGCAGTGGCGGTGGTAAAGGGAGGCGTGTTTGCGCTGATGCGTGTGGTGTACTGGTGCTTCGGGGCCGGATTCCTCATAGGCACAAAGGTTCAGGCAGCGGTTCTGTGCACCTGCTGCATTACCATTCTCTATGGCTCCCTAAGGGCTCTTTGCACACAGCATTTGAAGCGCAGGCTGGCCTATTCCACGGTCAGCCAGCTGTCCTACATCCTTATGGGAGTCATGCTCATGACTCCGGCGGGGCTGTCCGCAGGGCTGACCCACATGGTATGCCACGCCCTGATGAAGATTACCCTGTTCTTCTGTGCAGGCGCCATCCTGTACAAGGGGGGACGGGAGTATGTGTATGAGCTGCGGGGCGCAGGAAGGGCTATGCCGGTCACCATGACCTGCTTTACCCTGGCCGGATTGGGGCTGGTGGGGGTTCCGCTCTTTGCAGGCTTTGTGAGCAAGTTTATGCTCGGGTCGGCTGCGGCCGGCGCTGGGGGAATGGGTGTGCTGGGAGTGGCAGCGCTGATTATATCCGCCTTTTTCACCCTGTTTTATATGGTACTCATCATAGGGGCGGCCTGGTTTCCGGCAGAGGGGAAGGAGGACCCCCATTGGAACAACCGATGTGACCCTAACTGGAACATGAAGCTTCCGCTGGTTGTCATCACTGCCATGAGCATGGTGCTGGGCCTGTGGTCAGGTCCGCTGATTCATGTGTTTGACCGGATTGCGGCAGGAGGACTGTAGGAAGAACGGAGGAGGTAGCGGGAATGGAAGGAAATGTATGGCTGTTTGGGGCTGTGGCCTGGCCTTTTCTGGCAGCATTTTTAAGCCTTTTGGCAGGAAAAGAAGAACGGCACAGGGATGTTTTTGCATCGGCTGCCATGGTTATTGAGTTTACAGGTATGCTCTGCCTTTATCCGGGGAACCGTGCGGCAGCTTTTTCATGGGCCGGATTTTGTGAGATGGGGATATGGCTGAGAGCGGATGGATTCAGATGGCTGTACGGCACCATCGCAGCCTTCATGTGGATGATGACCACCCTGTTTTCCATGGAATATTTTGCACATCACGGCAACCGCGGGAGATACTGCCTTTTTTCCCTCTTAACCTGCGGGGCAGCCATGGGGGTGTTCCTGTCCGACAGTCTGTTCACACTGTTCCTGTTTTTTGAGATAATGGGCCTTACCTCTTTCGTCATGGTCATACAGGAGGAAACGGAGGCAGCGGGAAGGGCTGCCAGGACATATCTGGCCATAGCGGTTATAGGGGGCCTGTGCGCACTGTTTGGCATATTCATGATTGCGGCCGGTACAGGAACGCTTTCCATGGATAGCCTGGAACAGTTCCGGAACATGACAGGCGGAACATGGCCCCTGTATCTGGCAGGAGGACTGCTGCTTACCGGATTCGGGGCAAAGGCGGGAATGTATCCGCTGCATGTATGGCTGCCCAATGCCCATCCGGCTGCGCCTGCGCCTGCCAGCGCGCTTCTGTCGGGCATCCTGACCAAAACAGGTGTGTTCGGAATTCTGGTGGTTACCGTGACCATGTTCCGGCATGACCCGGTCTGGGGAATGGTCCTTTTACTGCCGGGGGCAGTGACCATGGTGCTGGGAGCCGTACTGGCCGTGTTTTCCATTGATTTAAAACGTACCCTGGCCTGTTCCTCCATGTCCCAGATTGGATTTATCCTTACGGGCTGCGCCATGCAGTGCCTTACGGGGGAGGAGAACGGGCTGGCTGTGAGCGGAACCGTGCTGCATATGGTGAACCACTCCATGATTAAGCTGGTGCTGTTCATGGCAGCGGGCTGCATCTATATGAACCTGCACAAGCTGGATTTAAATGAGATACGGGGATATGGCAGGAATAAACCGTTCCTGATGTTGGTTTTTGCCATGGGTGCCTATGGCCTATGCGGTATTCCGCTGTGGAACGGATATGTGAGCAAGACGCTGCTGCATGAGAGCATTGTGGAGTATATGGAGATGCTGGGCAGACAGGGGGCCGGTGTCCGGCCTTTTCAGGTGCTGGAATGGGCCTTTCTCCTGGCAGGCGGTCTTACGGTTGCCTATATGGCAAAACTGTTTGCAGCCATTTTCCTGGAAAGGGCGCAGCCGGGCCTGGAGATGGATGGACGGGAAAGGGGGCATGGAGACGGCAGGGAGCATGGAGACGGAGAGGACCGTGCAGCCGGCCGGAAGTACGCGGGCACGGCTGCCTGCTTTGCACTGGGAGGGTCTGCGCTCCTCCTTCCGCTTATGGGAATGGCTCCCCACCGGATTATGGACAGGATGGCAGACATCAGCCGCCCGTTTTTAAGGGGAGCAGAGGTCCCGCATCCGGTGGAGTATTTTTCAGCAGCCAATCTCAGGGGCGCCTGCATCAGTATTTCAATCGGAATTCTGGTGTATGTGCTGGTTATCCGCAGGTATCTCATGGAGACAGGGGAGGACGGCGCCAGGGTCTATGTGGACAAATGGCCCTCATGGCTGAACCTGGAGGACAGGATATACCGTCCTCTGGTCCTTACCATCCTGCCGTTTTTGGGAGCTCTGGCGGCCAGATGCGCCAACGCGGTCTGCGAGGGCCCGCTTCCATTGTTTATGAAAAAGCCGGAAAGGAACCAGGTGGTGGTGCCGGGAGAGTCCAGCCGCTTCTTCAGGCAGGCCCAGGATGTAAGGCTTCTGCATATGATTTACTCCAGCATGGGATATGGATTCATGATGCTGGGAGCAGGGCTTATACTGATGACAGCGTATGTGCTGTTTTTATGAGATATTGTGTATATGGAATCCTGCGGTTGAAGGAAGGGGAACCGCCAGTGCCTGTCTGGATGGCATACGCTGTTAAATATCAAAAAGGTTGTCCCTTATATGATTAATTACCTCAGAGATGGTGATACTCTCCATTAGAAAACACCATGAATGAATCAGTGAGGTAATGATTATGTATAGAGAGAATAAGAACATGAACCAGACCGTGCACCAGACCATCCTGAGAGGGGATTTATATTACGCGGACCTGTCGCCGGTAGTGGGTTCTGAGCAGGGAGGCATCCGGCCCGTGCTGGTTATCCAGAATGATGTGGGGAATAAATACAGCCCAACCGTAATCGTGGCAGCCATCACCAGCCGTTCAACCAAGGCAGCCATCCCCACCCATGTGTGTATACGCAGGATGCGCGGCGGCTTAAAGCAGGATTCCACTGTACTGGCAGAACAGATTCGCACCATTGACCGGAACCGTTTGAAGGAGTACATAGGACATCTGGATTCCGGGCAGATGGCGGGAATTGAGCAGGCCATGGTGACCAGCCTGGGGCTGGGACACCTGATGGGAAGCCTGGGACAGGTTTTCCTGCCGTCGTACTCATAGGAGGGCTTTGCAAAGTCAAAGCCAGCGGACAAGGAAAGAATCATAACAGGGCGGTTTTCTGAATACATTGTATGGTCAGAAGGCGGCCCTGTTATATTGGATGGGGGAAATGGTTTTGTTTTACAGGAGCCGTATACATGAAGCTGTATCTTGTGATAAATAAGATGGAAAATCAATATTGACATATGTCATAAATTACCTTATAATTATTGACATAAGTCAAAAATGAAACAGCGGATAAGGAGAAGGCATATGGCGCGACCGTACAAAGCCAGAAGAATCTGTTCCGTGCCCACCATAGACACATTCGGCCCTTTGGACCGGGAGCTGGACAGCGTGGTGGAGCTCACGTTGGAGGAGTATGAAACCATCCGGCTCATTGACTGGCTGGACTGCACCCAGGAAGAGTGCGCAGGCCAGATGGGGGTGGCCAGGACCACGGTCCAGGCCGTGTATAATTCAGCCAGGAAAAAGCTGGCTGACTGCCTGGTCAATGGAAGAAGGCTGGAAATCCGGGGCGGCAATTACTGGCTGTGTCCGGACGGAGGGAACTGCTGCGGGAAGAACTGCGGGAAACGCGGGTGCCGGAGACGCCGCTGTAATAACAAACCAGGAGGAGATTGTAATGAAGATTGCGGTAACATATGAAAACGGACAGGTATTCCAGCATTTTGGCCATACAGAGGAGTTCAAGGTGTACGACACAGAGGATAAGAAAATCCTGTCCTCTCAGGTAGTGGGAACCGGCGGAAGCGGCCACGAAGCCCTGGCTGTGTTTTTAAAGAACCTTGGGGTAAAGGTGCTGATTTGCGGAGGAATCGGCGGCGGCGCCAGGACAGCTCTGGCCCAGGCCGGAATCGAACTGTATCCGGGCGCATCCGGGGACGCGGACCAGGCAGTGGAAGCCCTGCTGAACGGAAACCTGGATTATGACCCGAATACCATGTGCAACCATCACCATGAGGGCGGGGAACATAACTGCCATGGACACGGGCATAGCTGCGGGGAGCATAACTAATAGTAAGAAAAAGCAAATAAATTGAAGAAATGCCGGTATATGTGGATAGTGGATTCATATACCGGCACTTTTTGTACCTGTTTTTACATTCCGCTGGTTTATAACGGAAAAATATATTATACACAGGTAAGGATTTATATAAGGATATGCAGAAGATATGCCCCCTCCCTCATTGCTGGTCGGCACCCTCAAATAGATAAATCCAATTGGACAAACAATTCTTTTATGAGTAAACTAAATTGGATGTATATCACAAACAATAATTATACAATACAAAAGAGGGCCATGATGAATCAGGTAATTTACAAAGAAAGAAAAAATACAAATTCCATGAAGTGGGATAACTGCAGAGAGAAATTTGGCAATGAGGACCTGCTTCCTTTATGGGTGGCTGATATGGACTTTGAGGTTCCGGAATGCGTGAAGGATGCAATAAAAGAATACGCTGATTTTGGGGTGTTCGGCTATTACGATACGCCCCGGGCATATGGGGATGCGTTCATCTGTTGGGAGAAACAATACCATAATTATCAGGTAAACAGAGAGTGGATGCGTTTTGCTCCGGGAGTTGTTCCTGCTGTTAACTGGCTGATACAGATACTGACCAGGGAACAAGAGGGAGTTATTATAATGCCTCCTGTGTATTATCCATTCCGGGATGCAATTATTAATAACAACAGGCAGATTGTGGAAAGTCCCCTGGTCCGCACAGAAAAGGGGTATGTGATGGACTATGAGGATTTTGAACAGAAAATTACGGAATATAGCCCAAAGGTGTTCATACTCTGTTCTCCCCATAATCCGGTGGGCCGGGTATGGACAGCTGAGGAGATTCAAAAAGCGCTGGACATCTGTAAGAAACATCATGTCTTTGTTATCTCCGATGAGATTCACCAGGACATCATCATGAAAGGCCATGTGCATGTTGTGGCGGCCACAACCGGGGACTACGATGATATTCTGGTCACTCTAACGGCGGCAACCAAGACATTCAACCTGGCGGCCTGCCAGAATTCCATCCTGGTCATTCCTAATCAGGACCTGCGGGAGATGTATGACCGGTATTTAAACCAACTTCGGATAAAAGGCGGAAATGCGTTTGGTTATATTGCGGTGCAAAGCGCCTATGAAAAAGGAAGGGACTGGCTGGAAGAGGTACTGGGCATCATAGAATCCAATTACAGCGTTATGAAGAATGCCCTTCAGGAAGCGCTGCCGGATGTGTGGATTTGTGCATTGGAGGGAACGTACCTGATGTGGATTGATTTGGGCAAATACATAAAGCCGGAAGATATGAAACATGTAATCCAGGACAAATGCGGACTGGCTGTGGATTACGGCAGCTGGTTCGGCCAAGGAGAGAACGCCGGATTTATCCGCGTCAATCTTGCCACCAGACAGGAAAACATAGAGCTGGCGGCACAGAACATAATCCGGGCACTGAAATGCGTTTGATAAGGACAGAGTGATACGTACAGATATGGATAATATTAAAATAAGTAATTTATCTTTTGCATATGAAGAGAATGGTAAGCTGATTTTAAAGGACATTAACATAGAGGTTCAGGCCGGAGAGTTTGTCTGTATTCTGGGGCAATCCGGATGCGGTAAAAGTACGCTTCTGCGCCTGCTGGCCGGCCTTGAAAGGCCCACGGCCGGAGAACTGTTAATCAGCGGTGAAAGGGTGGCGGGAGCCAGCCTTAAGAGAGGGGTCGTATTCCAGGATTACGGCCTGTTCCCATGGATGACAGCCGGTGAAAATATCCTGCTTGCACTCAAACAGCGTTTTCCCGGAAAGACAAAGCAGGAGCTGAAGCAGACTGCCGTGAACATGTTACGGGAAGTGGGACTGGAGGCATCAGTCTATAAGATGCTTCCAAAGGAATTGTCCGGGGGCATGAAGCAGCGGTGCGCGATTGCCCAGGCATTCAGCATGGACCCGCCTATTTTGCTGATGGACGAGCCGTTTGGGGCTCTGGATGCAGTGACGCGGGCCAGGCTTCAGGACCTTGTCCTCAGGCTGTGGGCACAGGACAATCCAAAGAAAACCGTATTTTTTGTGACCCACGATGTAGATGAAGCAATGCTCCTTGCCAACCGCATCATTGTGCTGGGCCAGTCCCCAAGCAGCATTATTTACGAGTGCGTGATTCCGGAAGACGGGCGTCCTACCAGAGAGACCCAATTTGAAAATCTGGAAATGCTCAGAATGCGTACCAGGCTGATTTGCCAGATTAACAAGGATGTGGCAGACCACATTGAATAGTAGATGGATAAGCGCCTGACTGTGTCAGGTGCTATAACCATAAATATACAGTAACAGAAAGGGAAAAAGTCATGAAAAAAAGAATCTTTACAGTGCTTTTGGCGGCAGCGGTGACATGCAGTCTGGCAGCCTGCTCCGGCACGGCAGAGAACAAGGCTGGCGGGAAAACAGAAGAGACATCAGCAACTGAAAGCGCGTCAAAGGAAACAGCGGTTGATGAGGCTGCGTCAAAGGAAACAACGGGGGAACCGGCATCGGAACAAGCGCCACCGGATGCAAAGGCTTCAGAAAACGCGCCGGAGCAGAGTGTGGTAAAATGGAATTGCGGAACAAGCGGTAATGTGCTTCTCACAATTGCAGAGGAAAAGGGATATCTGGCAGACGAGGGAATCACAATCGAGTACGTAGAGGCCAATGCCAATGCCGACGCCATGACCCTGTTGGCAACGGGCAAGGTGGACGTTGTATCAAATGCAGGAACAAGCAACCCGCTGCAGCAGATTGCATCCGGAGTGGACCTGACAATCTTTGGCGGCCACATGGTGGAAGGCTGTATGCCGGTTGTGGCAAAAGCCGGTGCTGAGTGGAAGGGAATTGAATCCTTTATAGGCAGGAAGGTGGCGGTAAATCCAAGCTACTTTGCATTTACGGGAGCAGTGATGGACCTGGGTTATGATAATCCCCTTGAAGCAGTGGACTGGGAAATTTATTCCGATTATAATGATGCTTTGGCAGCCGTTATCCGCGGGGACGTTGAATATGCTCTTATGGGAACGGGACAGAATCTGGCAGTTCAGGAGATGGCGAAAAACGGGGAAATCGACATTGTAAGCTATCAGAGCGAGGTCATGGAGAATTATTCCTGCTGCAGGATGGAGGGCCAGACCCAGTGGGTCAATGATAATCCCAATACGGTAAAAGCCATTATCCGCGCATTGCTGCGCGCGCAGTCTTATTATGAGAGTAATAAGGAAGAGGCTGTGAAATTACATGCCGCCAAAATCAAGGCTACCGAAGAATACGTAGCAGCTTATATGATGGATGATGAGCACTATTTTGTAAGTGTTGACCCTCTTAAGAATTCTGTTGGGCGTGCGTGGGATATCCTTGACAAGACAGGATTCTTAGATGAAAAGGCAAAGGAAATCAACATCAACGACCATATAAATACAGCGCTGTATGAGGAAGCCCTTGCAGAAGCGGCAGAGACATATGGTGAGGAAGCCCCTGATTTTTACCAGAATATGAAAACCTTCTTTGAGGAGAACGACAAATAAGAGGAGCAGTTAAGGAGACGGATATATGAATAAGGCAGGAGCATTTATAAAAAAATATTGGATTACATTCTGCATATTCTCAGGGCTGGTGCTGCTGTATGTTTATGTGACGGAAAACAAGCTGGTAAATCCATATCTGTTCCCATCAACCGATGCAATTAAGCAGGCATTTATCTCAAGCAGAGGCATGATGATGGGCAATATGCTGGCATCCTTTAAGCTGTTGATACCATCCGTGACAGTATCCCTGCTCATTGCCCTGCTGCTGGGCACAATCATGGGAATGAATACAAGAGTACGGGAAGTCCTGTATCCGGTCATTTACGCCTTCAGCGTGATACCATCCATTCTCCTGTCTCCCTTTGTACTGCTCATGGCGCCAAGCCTGTTTTCAGCGTCTGTGTTTTTAATTGTCTACAACATTATGTGGGCAACACTGTTTGCCACCATCACAGGAATCATGACCATAGACAAACGGTATCTGGATAAGGCTGCGACCCTGGAGCTGCGGGGGATTAAGAGGCTGGTAAAGGTCATCCTTCCGGCGGCAAGCCCGTCAATCCTGGCAGGATTTGTCAATTCTCTGCGCAGTTCCTTTGTTATGCTGGTTTTTGCAGAGATGTACGGGGCAGGACAGGGAATGGGATATTTCGTGAAGAAATATGCGGAATTGGGTATTTTTGCCAATACATGGGTTGGATTTGTCTTTATGGTCATTGTATTGGTTATAGTGATGCAGATATTTGAAATGCTGAAAAAACATTTGCTGAAGTGGACTATTTAAATAAGACCCGCATGGACACGGTATGATAAGCCGTGCCCATGCGGGCCTTATATATGGAATAACCTTTTAACCTACCAAAATATCAGACTTTACCACATCTATCTTCACACATTTCTTCTCCAGCGGTGTTTCTGACAGCTGGATGTCAAGTTCTGCAGTTTCTGCATTTCCGGAGAAACGCTGGGGATTTGTTTTAACCCAGAAAGCAGCGTAGCCGCCCCTTACCGGAATCACTGCAGGTCCGATTATCTGGATGGGACCTTTTGCCTGCACCTGGATGACGCCGGGGAAATACACCAGGGTAGTGGAAGCCTGGTCCGCAACCCTGCATACCACACGGGTGGTATCTGTATAATCTCCATACAGCTGCGTATCGTCGGCAGTGATTTCCAGAGTGCTTAAGCAGGAATCACGCAGGAATTTCTTTTCGATGACAGCCTTTCCCTTGTAATAGCCGGTGATTTTCCCATCCTGCCACAAATCCTGCCATACGCCGATTTCCTCCTGGATTTCAATGGGCGGATGGTCCAGGCCCATATAACGGTTGTCGGGATAATAGCGGACAGGGGCCTTTCCGTACATCTCCACCTCAATGTAATCGCAGTTGGTAAGCACCATGAAGGGGGACACCAGCCGGTTGCCCTTGTTATCACCTCTGGAGAATTCCGTGGTGGGCTCCATCACGATTTCCTGCTCCGGGTCCTTCTGGCTGCGCAGCACATAGGCAGCGTATTTCGGGATGCGGAACATGTCCATGACGCCGTGGTAGCAGATTTTGTCGCCTGAACCGTAATCAGCATGTGTATTGTAGTCAAAGGCGCACCATCCAATGATGCCCATCAGGTCCCTGGACAGGTTTGAATGGCTGTATACCCTGGCATAGGCCCTGGCATGGGTGGTGCGTTTGTCCGCGCTGTCCCAGAGCTTGGTGGGAAACGCTGTCCCGGAGAATTCGGTAATCATAAAGGGAACCGGGTATTCCAGGCCGGTGGCTTCCTGGCGGCCCTTGAACAGCTTTGTGCCGTCCGGGTCACAGTCCGAGTAGGTGAAATCATTTAATGAGTACACATCCTCCAGAAGATGGCTGTTGGTGATATAGCGCACGCCGGTGGTGGGGCGCGAGGAATCCAGCTTATGGGCCAGGGCATTGGCCCTGGTATACAGTTCATCGTCGTCCAGGGATTCGTTGATATGTATGCTCCAGATGAAGATGCCGGGATGGTTGTACTGGGTCAGAATCATGGATTCCACATCCTGCATCATGACCCTTTTAAATTCCTCCCCGCCAATGTGGCCCCAGCCGGGTATCTCTGAAAACACCAGCAGACCAATCTCATCGCAGCGGTCCAGAAAATACTCGGACTGCATATAGTGGGAGGTGCGGACCGTGTTGGCATTGAGGTAATCCTTCAGGATGTCGGCGTCCTTTTCCTGGGCCCGCCTGCCCATGGCATAGCCCACATAGGGGAAGGACTGGTGGCGGTTCAGCCCCATTATCTTGATTTTCCTGTTGTTGATGAAAAGCCCGTCCGGTGTGCAGGCAACGGTGCGGAAGCCTGTTCTCACATGGTGGCTGTCCAGTACATGGCCCTCAGATTCCAGGGTTATATCAACCGTGTAGAGGTAAGGGGTGTCCGGGTCCCAGAGAATTGGGGACGGGATACACTGGGGCTCCAGGGTAACGCTGGTTCTGCCTGGTGCGGCGTTAACAGGGCGTTTGTAGGAGGAGACAACAGCTCCCTCCCTGTCCCTCAGACAGATGTCAGCCGTGCAGGAGCATTCCGGGCCATTGTTATCCAGGAACAGTTCGGGTTTCAGGATAACGGTTTTGTCCTCCAGGTCATAGCGGATTAAGGCGCGTTCCACAAATACGCGGCTGCAGCTGTAGAGCCACACATCCCGGTAAACCCCGCCGTAGGTCATGTAATCAATGGCATATCCAAAGGGAGGGATGTCCGGGCGTTCATGGCTGTCCACCCGCAGTACAATCCGGTTAACGCCCTCTGTGCATGAGCCGGTAATGTCAAACATGCTTTTTGAGTAGCCGCCCTTGTGCTCCCCTGCCTTTTGGCCATTGACAAAGAGCTCGAAATAGGTCATGACACCGTCAAAAACCAGAATGATTCGCTTTTCCAGCATTTGGGGGGTAACGGGGAGCGTTTTCACATAAGTGCTTATCATGGCTGTCTCCTGATGGCTGAAGTAGCTCAGGGGCAGTTCCTTTACCGTGTGGGGCAGGTTCACATCTGCGAAACAGCCGGAATCCTCTGTCAGGAGGCTTTCCTCAAAATAGTCGTAAAATTTCCAGTTCAGGTTCCATAAAACAGGTCTGTCCATAATTCATCTCCTTGTATCATTCTTTTACGGCGCCTGCCGTGATTCCCTCTATGATGTATTTCTGGAAGAAGATATACAGGAGCACAGTGGGAAGGGCCACCACGATGATTCCGGCTGCAAGCAGGGGCCAGGAATTCTGCTGTGCGCCTGCATAACGCATCAGGAAGGTGGTCAGGGTTTTATTCTGATTCTTGGGCATGTACAGATAGGGTATGTACATGTCGTTTACAATGGACACGGTCTTGATGATGACAAGAGTGGCCGTGGCCGGTGTCAGCAGCGGGAAGATAATCTGCGCAAATATCCTGAAGTATCCGCAGCCGTCCAGCATGGCGCTTTCGTCCAGTGAAACAGATATGCCGCTAATGAACTGCCGGTAGATATAAAGCTGCATCAGGTTGGCGGCAATGTATATGACAATGGGCGCACCCAGGGTATTGTAAAGCCCCATGCCCCGGATAACCTGGAATCTGGCAATCTCCACAATATTGGTGGGGACCATCATGGCCAGATAAAACAGGATGTAGATGATTTTCTTAAAGCGGAACTCAAAGCGTTCCAGACAATAGGCGGTGATGGAGCCCACCAGCACATTGAAGAAAATGCTGACAGCAACAATCTTGATGGTGTTGGTAAAGGCTCTGACAAGATACCGTTCTTTGAATACGCTCAGATAATTGTTCAGGGTCATGTCCTTGGCTGAAATCCACAGCGGAGACTGGGCATCCAGGCTTCCGGGGATTTTCAGGGAGCTTATGATGGTTACCAGAAGGGGCAGGAAAACCATAAGGACCAGGATAAGCGATACGGCATATTTTCCTGCCAGGGATAGTTTTCTATGCGCCATGCCGGTCCCTCCTTCTCAGTCGGTTTGTGATAAAGCGCTGGGCAATCTGTACACATACAATCATAAATATCATGATTACGGCCATGGAGGAGGCCATTCCGAAGTTGTTGTATTTAAAAGCCGTGTCAATGGTGTAGATGGAAAATGTGTTGGATGCCCCGTTCGGCCCTCCTGCGGTCATGATATAAGGGATATCAAACATCTGCAGGCTGCCGTTGATGACGTCAAAGAGCATGAAATCAATAACGGTACGGATAGCCGGAAGCTGGATGTATCTCAGACGCTGCCATGCATTGGCGCCGTCTACAACGGCAGCCTCCATCATATCCTTTGGAACCGAGGAAAGGCCTGCCATAAACAGAACAATGTGAAAGCCCATATAACGCCAGATGGATACGGAGGCCAGCACATAGTTTACGATTTTAGGGTCGGACAGCCAGCTTTGAATCAGGCCTCCCAAACCCAGCTTGGTCAGGATATAGTTGAAGCCGCCTTCCACAGGCGAAAAAAAGTAGGAAAAGGAGTAGGAGATACCCACGCCGTTGATGATAAAAGGAAGGAAGATAATGGCCTTGACAAAACCTGAGCCCTTAAAGCGGCTGGAGAGCATGACTGCCAGCACCAGCTCCACAGGCATCATGATTCCATGAATCAGAAGGTACGTTAAATTGTTGCGGAAGGCCTGCCAGAATTCCGGGGATTTGAAAAAGAGCTGTGTGTAATTGTCAAGCCCTGTAAAGGTGCGCAGGGAGGCAACGCCGTCCCATTCCAGGAAGCTCATATGAATGAGCTCCCAGAATGGATAAACCACAAATACACATAACAGAATGACCGGAACTGCTAGGGACAGGCTTAAAAAGGTGATTCTTTTTCGGTTGAGCCTGTTCATACCTGTCCTCCTATTTAAGGCCCAGTTTGGTTCTGGCTTCCGCCCAGGTCTGGTTAAGCTCTTCACAGCGCTTTGCATAATCAAAGCCGTCTGTCAGCATCTCCACGCCCAGCTGCTTGCAGTCAAACTTGGTCTCAGATACCATGTTGATAAAGTCGCTGCCGCCGGCCCCATAGGTCACGAATTTCACTTCGGGCTGAAGCTGGGATGCAGTCTGAAGCACAGGGTCCAGCTCCTTTGCATAGGGAGTCATGGTGCTGTCGCTGCTGATGGAGGCAATATAATCCGGGTACCAGGCCTCGCTGAAATAGAACTCCAGGAATGCCTTTGCAACTTCCGGGTTTTCAGAGTTGTTGGTTACGGTCAGGAAACAGTCTCCCTGTGTTACCAGATTGAAATCTTCCTGGCTGTTATCGCGGAAAGGAAGGTAGAAGGTGGACATACCTGCGGTGTCATAGCCGTCTGCCTTATATGCAGTGAGGAACATGGGGCTGTTTAAGGTCATGGCCCCTTTTTTCTTTGCAAAGAGAGCGCGGCTCTGGTCGTAGGTGATGCCTAAGGGGTCTTTTCCAAGCACGCCCTTCTGGAACAGGTCATAAATCTTTCCGTAGACCGTGTGGATGTCGGTGCCCTCTGCAAAGGGAGCATCCTCCTTTGTCATGGCATCCCAGTAATATCCGTTTCCGCTCTGTGCGGCGGGGCCATATTCCATCAGGGGATAGGTGGGCCATGCATCCTTTGCGCCCATACAGATTGCGCCGAAGTCAGGGTCCTGAGGGCCGAAATGTTCCTGAAGCTTTTCGCTGACCTCCACGAATTCATCCCAGGTAGCAGGCACCTCTACCCCTGCCTCCTCAAACATGTCGGTCCAGTAATATACATAATCGTTTGCCTTGCGGTCCGGTATGCCCAGGACCTTGCCGTCCACCGCATACTCGGAGGCAATCTGGTTGTTCCTGTTGGCTTCTGTATCCGTCAGGTCCGCCAGGTACTCGGAGTACTGGTTCATGCTGTCGGATTTGTGGAACATCAGGTCGGGAAGCTCGGATGCAGAGGAACGGATTTTCATGGAATTGAAGTACTCTGGTTCTGCGTTGAATTCTTCAATGTCGATTTCCACATTTGGATAGAGTTCCTGGAACCGTCCTTCCATGTCCAGTTCCTCAAAGGTCTTGGCAGCCGCCACATCCCAGGTGGCCAGGGTCAGGGTACAGGAAATGTTTCTGTCCGCCTCTGCGGCGCCGCTGTTGTCCTTATTGCCGGAGTCCTTGCTGCCGGAGTCCTTGCTGCCGGAATCCGCACTGCCTGGTTCCTTACCTGCGTCTGCCTGATTCTTTGCGCTGTCCGCTGTCTGGGAACCGCTGCCGCCGCAGCCTGTTGCGGCCAGGGCTGCCGTGAGGGCCACTGCGCCTAACAAATATCTTTTCTTTTTCATAGCTTCCTCCTATGTGATTGCTTTTGTCAGATTCAGTGTAACAATTCCAGGGGATGAAAACAATGAAAAAAGGTTCGATTCACTGTACAATGGTACGGCTCTGTTTGCGGTAGGCGGAGGGACTCACCCCCTCCTGGGCTGAAAATACCCGCACAAAGTATTCCACGCTGTTGTAGCCCACGGCCTCGCTTATTTCCTTCAGTTTCATGCTGGTTTCTTTCAGCATGGTTTTGGCGTGGTGTATGCGCAGATGCTTCATGTAGCTGGAAAAGGACATTCCCATTTTGCGGCTGAAAAGCGTGCTGAAATACTTTTCGCTGAAACCGGCTTCCGAGGCCACTTCATAGAGGGTCAGGTCCGGTTTATAATAGTGGCTGTCAATGTAATTGATGGCCCTGGATATTTCGTCCGGGAAATCAAACTGGTAGTGGAACTGGACATAGCGCTTCATGTCGCTGAGAAAATTCACGGTCCATATGCACACTTCCTGGCTGGTCCTGAGCCTGGTCACCTCCTCCAGAAGGCTGGTGCTGTATACATAGTCCGTGTCCTCCAGCTGGTGGACCAGGGAGGCGGCGATATGGTAGGCCAGATAGAGCGCCAGAAGGCCTGCCTGCCGCACCGCAGATTCCTGTATGCGCACCAGAAGCAGGGAACGGGCGGACTCAAAGCGCGCCGTGTTATTGGATTTCAGGGCCTGTATGACCTCCTGGAATTCGCTCTCCCGGGCCACTGCCTCACGGAGGGGAAAGCGGGAATAATCAAGGGAAGAAAACAGGTTCTGGGATTTCATGATATACTTCATGGTCAGGTTCATGGTTGCTTCGGCCAGTTTTTCCTCAAAGGAAGAGGGCCCCTGGGCCAGGCTGCTCACGGCTGCGGATGCCTCCACGTTCATGTAGTTCTTCCAGGCATTGAGAAGGCGCCGGCAGACCCGCAGAAGGCCTTCCAGGGCCTGTCCCTGGCTGTCAGAGGTGCCTGTTTCATAGACCATGACCAGATTGGTCACATGGTCCGGCACGATAACGCCGTGGTTTGCAATCTGTGAAATCTGTCCGGCCAGATTAAGAAGCGAGACATGGAAATTCCGGTCAAAATCACTGCCGAAGTTCTTCCTGATTTCCTGACATCTCTGGATTGAAAAACAGACCATGTAATAACAGTCGGGGAGCCCGGCTGCTTCAGGCTGGATTTCCCCGCGGAGAAGCCGGGACAACAGCTGTTTCCGGTCCTGGATGCCTTCCCCGCCGTCAGCCCGGGTCCTGCCCTTTTGGGCCAGGAGCTGCTTCATATTGGACAGATGCCGTTTCAGCATCTCCTCATGGATTTCCCGTTTCAGGCAGTAATCATAGATGCCCAGCTTAAAGGCCTGGCGCACATAGGGAAAATCATTGTATGCGCTGAGAACCAGGATTTCCGGCTGTGTATGAAATTCCTTCACCCGGCGGATTAACTCCAGACCGTCTATGACCGGCATCTGTATATCTGTAATCAGGATGTCCACCGGATGCTGTTCCAGATAAGCCAGGGCCTCCCGGCCGTTGGATACGCAGCCGGCCAGTTTGAGCTCCATCTCATCCCAGTCAATCATGGAGCTCAGCATCATCCTTACAATTGCTTCATCATCAGCTATCAGTACTGTATACATGGACCTCATCCTCTGTTGTATTCGTTATGACAGGCAGGGTCAGCGTGACCCTGGTATATGCCCCTGGTTCCGATTGGATAGAGACTCCGTACCGGGGACCGAAATTAAGCTTTAAACGCCTGTCCGTGTTGCTTACGCCAATGGTACGGCGCCGGGGGTGTTCCGGCCGGCCGGGGGATTCCGGGGAACCGGAAGGTTCCTGGGATTCTGTATCTCCTAGGATTTGACGGATGGTATCCTGGTCCATGCCTTTGCCGTTGTCAGTAATCTCAAAAATCAGGTTTCCTTCCCGTATGGTCCCGGCAACCGTTATCCTGCCAAGACGGTCGCCCAGGTTGTCAAAACCGTGGGTAATGCAGTTCTCAACAATAGGCTGCAGAATCAGCTTGGGCACCTTGCAGTCCAGAACCGCGGGATTTAAGTCCATGTCCACCTCAAAGCTGTCCATGTAGCGGAACTGCATGATATAGATATAGCTCTCCAGCACAGACTGCTCATCGCGGACCCGGTAGAATCCTCCGTCCCGGTTTAGCACTGCTGCAAGTATATTTTCCAGGGCCACCACCATGTCCTGCATACCGGTATAATGGGCTGAGATGGCCATGAATTTTAATGTATTCAGCGTATTCATGAGAAAATGGGGATTCATCTGGGACTGGAGGGTATGGAGCTCTTCCTGGTATTTTTCCTTTTCAATCTGTTCCTTGTCATGAATCAGCTTTTTAATCTGCTCCACCATGTTGTTGAAGGTGGCTATCATCCGGGCAATATCCTGCTGTCTGCACATTTCCACCTGCGTGTCCAGGTTGCGGTGCTCCACCTCCCTCATGCCTTCCGTCAGATGGCCCAGAGGAATCAGCAGCCGGTTCATGTACCATTTAAAATAGAAAATGAACATCAGGACCACACACAGGATGACAGCCATGCTGATAAGTGAGAACAGGGTGAACTGTCCGAACAGTGAGGTTTCGTTGACCGCGCTGACCAGATAGTATCCTGGTTCAGGCATTGGCAGAATCATATACCGTATGCCGCGGTATGAAATCTGCTGCCGGCTGCCGTCGGATACATGGTTATTTTTTGCAGGATGACTGCTGGCTGCGGGGCGGGCTGAGCCAGCCGGGTCTGCTGCGTTTTGCCGGATTTTTTCCATGACAGCAGACGGAATCCGGTTTTTCTGACCGGGGGCTGCCACGATGTTTCCCTGGCTGTTGATGAGACAGATGGTTCCCAGCTTTCCGTTTTTGTTGTAGTTTTTAATGGAATCCGGTATTTTTGATATCCGGTAGAGGACAATGCATTCTGCCTGCGTATCCTCCCCGGGAGCATAGGCGGATATCTCCAGAATCTCCCGGGCAGAACGGATGCGGTAAAAATAGTCTTCGTCCACCAGGGCGGTGTGTACCAGTCCTGGATTGCTGACAGCGGCCTGATACCATTCCTTTTGCCGCAGCTCGTCCACGCTGTAGCGCATCTCGCCCTTGGGAATGATGGCGGAGCCATCCCTGCGGTAAATATGGATGTCCAGAATCTTATATTCAGGCGCGGCCAGCATCTGATACATGGTATCCAGCTGTTCCAGGGCCTGTTCCTGCTTTTGTGCGTCATGTCCCGCCGCATCCCGTATGGTGGTGCCTCCGTTCATGTTGACCACCCGGGACAGGGCCAGGGCTGAACTGCGGGTCTCTTCCCGGTATAATTCCAGAACCGCCTGCTGGGTCACGGTTATGGACTCCGTGGCAGCCCGGTAGATGTATCTCCCTGCAGCCAGGAACACCAGGCCCAGGATAATCATGACTGGGAACACAATCATGCAGACATAACTGATTACCACGTCTTTAATCAGGCTGCTTTTGAATATTGGTTTCATGATTTTACCTCTTGTGTTTGCTGGTTCAATCATAGCATGTCTTGGGAGGGCAATTCAAGGTTAATTCATTTTCTATACTGGTAAAAATCCGCCGCCATCAGGTCAAAATCCTCCAGGCCGCAGACCTTAAAGGCCATCCTGGGACGTCTGATGGGGTAAAAATGGGGTATGGCTTGCATTCCCGCCCAAAATATGCTACACTATCCCCTGCAATAAGGCCGCAGATTCCCAGTATTCATCAGCATTTACCGGGACAATCTGCAACAACGACCGGTGTGTTCGAGACCTTCCACACCTAAAACAAAACTAAAGGAGACAACCGAATATGAGAGAGAGCAACAAGAAAATGTACCATCTGGCACACGGCGCCATGATAGCTGCCGTGTACGTGGCCCTGACCGTGGCATTTGCGCCAATCAGCTTTGGGGCAATCCAGTTCAGGGTATCTGAGGCCCTGTGCATCCTGCCCTATTTTACGCCGGCAGCAGTGCCGGGACTGTTTGCAGGGTGCTTCCTGTCCAACCTGATGCTGGGAAGTCCGTGGGACATGGTGTTCGGAAGCCTGGCAACCCTGATTGGGGCAGCCGGTTCCTGGTACCTGCGCAGGCATAAATGGTGTGTATGCCTGCCGCCTATCCTGTCCAATGCCATCATCATTCCGTGGGTGCTGCGTTATGCCTACGGTTCCCCGGATTTGATTCCGGTGGCAATGGTCACAGTGGGCATCGGGGAAGTGCTGGCCGTGGGAGTGCTGGGCAATGTGCTGATGGTTACATTGGAGCGATATAAAAATCTGGTTTTTAAGCAGCAGGCAGCGTAAGCCGGCCTGCCGGTACAATACCGGGATAGACTGTTAAGGAAAAATCAGAGAAGGACTTTGGGGGTATGCAGGCTCAGGCAGGAGCCTGAGTGCATATCATATATCAGGTCTGTCATGGAGGAATGCCGGGGAGCCGGTATTTCTCCATTTTTTATATAGCTTTTCAATTTTTTTTTGATATAATAAGGAAGAGATATTTTTGTGCGGGAAAATGGATGACAGGCACAGGGAAGGACTATTGATTATGTATCAGATAGATTTTAATAAACCGGAACACGTACACTTCATTGGAATTGGAGGCATCAGCATGAGCGGCCTGGCGGAGATTCTTCTGGATGAGGGATTTTCCATATCAGGCTCTGATTCCCATGAGACAGGACTGACAGAGCACCTTGAAAAAAAGGGAGCCAGGGTATACTACGGACAGAGGGCCGCCAATATTGAGAAGGAGCCGGGAATTGACGTGGTCGTGTATACGGCGGCTATCCATGAGGATAACCCGGAGTTCAGGGCGGCCAGGGATAAAGGGCTTCCCATGCTTTCACGGGCAGAGCTTTTAGGTGAGCTGATGCGCAATTACAAGGAGGCCGTCGCCATCTCGGGCACCCATGGCAAGACCACCACCACATCCATGCTTACGGATATCCTTCTGGCGGGAAACATGGATCCCACTATTTCCGTGGGAGGCATCCTTAAGGACATAGGCGGCAACATCCGAGTGGGCGGGCCGGATTTGTTTGTCACGGAGGCATGTGAATATACCAACAGTTTCCTGTCCTTTTATCCCACCATGGAGGTTATACTGAATATTGAGGAGGACCATCTGGACTTCTTCAAGGATATTGAGGACATACGCCATTCCTTCCGGCTGTTTGCAGAGAAGCTTCCGTCCAAGGGACTTTTGGTGGTGAACAGCTCCATCGAGAAGGCGGAGGAGATTACCAGAGGCCTTAAGTGCCGGGTGGTCACCTTTGGGAAGGACCCTTCCAGTACCTATACTGCCCGGAACATAACATACGACGGATATGCCAGGCCTTCTTATGACCTGGTGATTCAGGGAGAGGTGGTGAACCGCATCACCCTGGGCGTCACAGGAGAGCACAATGTATATAATTCCCTGGCTGCCATTGCCGTTGCCCTGGAGCTGGGAGCCGGCTTTGACGCCATCATGGCGGGGCTGGGAAGATTTACAGGCACGGACAGACGGTTTGAGAAAAAGGGAGAGGTCGGAGGAGTCACTGTTATCGACGACTATGCACACCATCCCCAGGAGATACGGGCCACCCTGGCGGCTGCCAGGAATTATCCCCACAGGAAGCTGTGGTGCGTGTTCCAGCCCCACACCTATACCAGGACCAGGGCGTTTCTGGACCAGTTTGCGGAGGCGCTGTCTGCTGCGGACGAGGTGATACTGGCGGATATCTATGCTGCACGTGAGACAGATACCCTGGGAGTCAGTTCCAGGGATGTGGCGGAGCGGATTGAGAAGCTGGGTACCAGTGTGCACTATATTCCTTCCTTTGATGAGATTGAAACATTTATTTTGGAAAATTGTATGAACGGCGATTTGTTGATAACTATGGGGGCCGGAGATATTGTAAAAGTAGGAGAAAAGCTGTTAGGACAATAGTTATCCACATTATCCACATAGTTTTCAACATTTTATGTAAAGAAGCTATGTGGATTTTTTGATTAACATAAAAAAATGTCGCACGATTTAAAAAATCTTGGATTTATACGGTAAAAATGGGGTTTTATGAAGAACGGGGACAATTATGTCCACCATTTTTCCACATTATCCACATTATCCACAACGAAATATGTGCAAAACTGCGCCTATTTTCTTTTGGAGGTGGATGTGTTATGATAGAATGAAGCAAGGAGTGGTAGGGATGGGTGGAAATATGAAGGATAAATGGAGTGTTCCGGTCACGGCTGTGGCCAATGAATTCATTGATACATATATGGCTGCTGCCAATGGTGAATATGTGAAGGTGTATCTCTATGTGCTTCGCCACCAGGGGAAGGAGATTACCATAGAGCTGATTGCGGATGCCCTGAACCACACGGAGTCTGATGTCCGCAGGGCTCTTTCCTATTGGGAAAAGGCCGGCGTCCTCACTGCCCCGGAAAGGGAGCAGCCGGTTTTGGCGGAGCAGGTCCGCCCGCAGCCTGAGGCATGTATCCGGGAACGGGCGCAGTCAGGGGGCCAGGCAGAGGTTCCTGAGCAGCAGGGCGCTCCGTTTAAGCGGGAGACAATGACTGATTCCGTGAATCAGGAGGACAGCTGCGCTCCGGTCTACTCTGCGGAGCAGGTGAACCGCCTGGCCCAGGATGAGGAATTTTCCCAGCTTCTCTACATCGCACAGAAGTATATGAATAAGGTTTTTACCCCCAGGGACTGTCAGGTATTCGCTTATCTGTATGAGGGATTGTCCATGAGCAGCGAGCTTTTGGAGTACCTGGTGGAATACTGTGTGCAGAACGGTCATATTTCGGTGCGCTACATTGAGACAGTGGCCATGAGCTGGCATGAAAAGGGCATCAGGACAGCCCAGGAGGCAAAGGATTACTGCGTTTCCTACAACCGGGATTCCTTTGCTGTCATGAAGGCGTTCGGCATCAACAGCAGGAAGCCGGCTGCGCCGGAACAGAAGCTGATGGACAAGTGGTTCCGGGACTACGGGTTTACCAGGGACGTGGTGCTGGAGGCCTGCAACAGGACCATTACAGCCATCCACAACCCCAGTTTCCAGTATGCGGACAAGATATTGTCGGACTGGAAAAAGGCCGGAGTCAGGGGGTTGGCCGACGTAAAGGACCAGGATGCAAGGCGTACCGCTGCCAGGGAAGAGAGCGGCGAGTCCAGGGAGAAAAGGCTTCAGAAGTATGATTCCGCTGTCTCATCGGCCAGACAGGGCTCCGGCGCCAGGAAGAATACATCCAACCAGTTCCACAATTTCAAGCAGAGGGATACGGATTATGATGCCCTGGTCTTAAAGCAGGTAAAGGAGTGGGTGGGACAGCAGCCATAGGGCAGATGACGGGCAGCCGTTTTTAAACACGCCTTAGAGCGTGTGTCACAAGTCCCAATACACATAAGGAGAGTGAACCATGGCACTGAGCAATTCCCAGTACGATGCAATCATGAGGGAGTATGGAAGGCAGCAGATTGAGAACCACCATAAACTGGAGGAGCGGCGCAAAGAGATTTATGCCAGGCTGCCGGTGGTAAGGCAGCTGGAGGCGGAAATCGCAGAGCGTTCCGTGGCGTGCGCTAAAAAGCTGCTGGAGGGGGATAAAAGTGCCCTGGACAGGCTGAAGGAGGACCTTAAGGACCTGCGTGAGCAAAAGTCCCTTATCATCAGGGCAGCCGGATATCCGGACGATTATCTGGAGCTTCATTACAGGTGTCCGGACTGCAGGGACACAGGGCTTATAGACGGCCATAAGTGCCACTGTTTCCTTCAGGCCCAGATGAAGCTTCTGCATGCCCAGTCCAATCTGGAGGATGTGCTTGAACGGGAGAATTTCAAGTCCCTGAGCTTTGAATACTATGACGATACGGAGATACTTCCCCAGCTGGGCATTACCAACGCGGCATACATGCGGCGGGTGGTAAAGGGGTGCAGGGAGTTTGTGAGGGAGTTTGATAAGAAACATGACAACCTGCTGTTTACAGGGAGCACCGGCGTGGGAAAGACCTTCCTGACCAACTGCATTGCCAGGGAGCTGATGGACAGTTTCCACTCCGTTATCTATCTGACGGCCAGCGACCTTTTCGAGGTGTTTTCCAGGAATAAGTTCGACTATGATAATGCAGAGGAAATGAGGGATATGTACCGGTTCATCCTGGACTGCGACCTTCTCATCATTGATGATTTGGGAACAGAGCTGAACAACAGCTTTACATCCTCCCAGCTGTTTTACTGTATCAATGAGCGGATGAACATGAGCCGTTCCACCATCATTTCCACCAACCTGACACTGGCGCGTCTCAGGGATTCCTATACGGACCGGGTTACATCCAGAATCATGAGCGGATACAGAATCATTCCATTATATGGGGGAGATATCAGACTGTTAAAAAAGTAACGTATAAGAAAGACATTTCCGGGCCGGAAGGGCCTTGACGAATCATGGAGAATGATGGTATAAAAGTATATGCCGGTCCAGGCAAAGATGCCTGCGGCAAAAAACAGGAGGATGTTAACCATGTTGTATGAGGAGAAAATCATTGAAACCATTCCCGTTGGTCCGTTGGGATTGATTCCGTTAAAGAGCTGTACGGAATTGGGCAATAAGGTGGATGCTTATCTGGTGGACTGGAGACGGGAGCGGGAGAGCGAACACAAGTCTACCATAGCATTTTCCGGATATCAGAGGGATTCCTATATCATCAATGCCGTTACCCCCAGGTTTGGTACAGGCGAGGGCAAGGGGCTGGTGACGGAGTCCATAAGAGGCGACGACTTATATATCATGGTAGATATATGCAACTACAGTCTGACCTATTCCCTGTTCGGCATGACCAACCACATGTCGCCGGACGACCATTTCCAGGACCTGAAGCGTGTGATTGCAGCGGCAGCAGGCAAAGCCCACAGGATTAACGTAATCATGCCTTTCTTATACGAGAGCCGCCAGCACAGGCGTTCCGGCCGGGAATCCCTGGACTGCGCCCTGGCTCTTAAGGAACTGGTAAATATGGGAGTGGAGAATATCATTACCTTTGACGCCCATGACCCCAGGGTCCAGAACGCCATTCCTTTAAGAGGATTTGAGACAGTGCAGCCCATCTACCAGTTCCTCAAATATCTTTTGAAGAATGAGACGGACCTGCAGATTGACAGCGACCACATGATGGTTATCAGCCCGGATGAGGGAGGTACAGGCAGGGCCGTGTACTTTGCCAACATGCTGGGACTGGATATGGGCATGTTCTATAAGCGCCGCGACTACACGAAAATTGTGGGCGGACGTAATCCCATTGTGGCCCATGAGTTCCTGGGAGCCAGTGTGGAGGGCAAGGATGTGCTTATCATCGATGATATGATTTCCTCCGGGGACAGTGTCATGGATGTGGCCAAGGAGCTGAAACGCAGAAAGGCCAGGAAGGTCTTTGTATGCGCCACCTTTGGTTTGTTTACAGGGGGACTTACAAAGTTCGACGAGTATTATGATAAGGGAATCATTGACCGGATACTGACCACTAATCTGGTATACCAGACCCCGGACCTTCTTGAGAGACCTTACTATATTAATGTGGATATGAGCAAGTATATTGCCCTAATCATTGACAACCTGAATCATGACGCATCCCTGAGCGATTTGCTGACGCCTACCAAGCGTATCAACAGGCTGCTGGCTCAGTACCGCAGTTAACAGGAACATGATGTAAAGGATAAAAGGCCGTTTTCCTAGTATCTGCCAGCCGGGGTATGCCGCGGCGCTTCGGCAGGCTGCGGGGACGGCCTTTTTGGATATCCGGCAATGCCATGGACAGGGGGAAGATATTATATTATGGAAGAAAAGCAGTTCCGCGACAAGGTTTACTGGCTGACATTCCTGTTCAGCCTGCTGGTGGTATGGGTGCATTCCTTTAACGGGGAGCTGTTTATGGGGACCCCGGAGGCAGCCCTTGAGGTGGCGCGGATAGAACATATACTGGGAGAGAGTCTGGGACAGATAGCAGTGCCGGGCTTTTTCATGGTGTCTTCCTATCTGTTCTACCGCGGCTTCAGCTGGGAAAAACTCATACCCAAGTGGCGTTCCAGGGTAAGGAGCCTGGTGCTGCCCTATCTTCTGTGGAATTTTCTGTATTATATGGGCTATGTGACAGCCACCCGCCTGCCCGGCCTGGCAGGGGTGGTGGGAAAGTCCCCTGTACCATTTACAGGGGCCGGGCTCTTTGAGGCTCTTGTGTGCTATGCCTATAATCCCGTGTTCTGGTATCTGTTCCAGCTGATACTTCTGGTGGCGCTGGCGCCCCTGATTTACGCCGTGATGCGGGGAAATGCCACGGGAGCTGCTGCTCTGGGAATCATGGCCTGGGGCCTGTGGATGAACCGGGCCATGCCGGTCCTTAACCTGGACGCCCTGTTTTATTTCTGCACCGCTGCCTGGGTGAGCCTTCACAGGGATACCTGGGGAAGGAAAATAGAGGAAAAGGCCGGGGCCGGAGGAAACATGGCGGCCGCAGCGTTCCTGCTGCTGGCCATGGTTCTGCTCCGGTACCTGGGCCGCCCTGAGGGCCTGCTGTGGGCGCGGCCTCTTTTCACTGTGTGCTGGAGGCTGTGGGGAGTCTGCGCAGCTGTCCTGGCTGTAAAGGCAGCGAAGCTTCCGGCTGCCAGGGAGTGGATGAAGCATAACTTTTTCCTGTATGCCATCCATTTTGCCTGGGTAAGGCTCATCAATAAGGCTGCAGCGGTCTTATTCCCCGGAAGTGAGGTTATAGCCCTGACCGTATTTATCCTGATGCCTGCGTTTATGGCGGCAGTCAGCACCCTGATTGGAAACGCCATGAGGCGGTTTCTGCCCGGGGTCTATTACGTGTTGTCCGGAGGAAGGTAGGCCGGCCGGGCGGTTCCCTGCCATGCAGGGCGGCCGGCCGGACAGCGCGCTGGATTATCCGGCAAAACTTCTTGCAATCTCTGTGATTCTATGGTATTCTGATACTACTTCCGCGGCATTTCTTGCCGTGACAGCTTTGGCACTGCATGTTTTGAGCAGGCGTTGGGGTGCGTGCACAGGCACCTGTAAGGGGCGGTTCGCCCGGAATTCACATTAGTAATGCAGACAGGAAAACGGTTTGGGAGTAGTATGAAACCAGCGTGAAAAAGGGGCGTGGCGGGAAAATAGAGGTTGACATTTTGGGTGAACTATACTATTATTGTAACTATTAGAGAACGTTTGTTCGTATAGAAGGCATTGGAGGATACTATGGCCAGAGAAGAAAAGAGTAATGTAATCAACCGCGATATGAATAAAGATGAGAAGCTAAAGGCGCTGGATGCTGCCCTTACCCAGATTGAGAAGGCGTATGGAAAGGGCTCTGTCATGAAGCTGGGGGATTCCAGGGCCAATATGAATATTGAGACGGTTCCCACAGGCTCCATCAGCCTGGATATTGCCCTGGGACTGGGCGGAGTTCCCAAGGGAAGGATTGTGGAGGTATACGGACCTGAGTCTTCCGGTAAGACCACGGTGGCTCTTCACATGGTGGCAGAGGTGCAGAAGCGCGGAGGCATTGCAGGCTTTATTGATGCAGAGCATGCCCTGGACCCCGTATACGCCAGGAACATAGGAGTGGATATTGATAACCTTTACATTTCCCAGCCGGATAACGGTGAGCAGGCCCTGGAGATTACCGAAACCATGGTGCGTTCCGGCGCCGTGGATATCGTGATTGTGGACTCCGTGGCAGCCCTGGTTCCCAAGGCCGAGATTGACGGCGAGATGGGCGATTCCCATGTGGGCCTTCAGGCCAGGCTTATGTCGCAGGCCCTGAGGAAGCTTACCGCTGTTATCAGCAAGTCCAACTGTATTGTCATTTTCATCAACCAGCTGCGTGAGAAGGTTGGCGTTATGTTTGGAAATCCGGAGACAACCACCGGCGGACGGGCCCTGAAGTTCTACGCATCCGTGCGTCTGGACGTCCGCAGGATAGAGACTTTAAAACAGGGCGGAGAGGTCACCGGCAACCGTGTCAGGGTAAAGGTGGTGAAGAATAAGATTGCGCCTCCTTTTAAGGAAGCTGAGTTCGATATCATGTTTGGCAGGGGCATTTCCAAGGAAGGCGATATCCTGGATTTGGCAGTTAAGGAGAACATCATTGAGAAGAGCGGCGCCTGGTTTGCTTATAACGGAGCTAAGATTGGCCAGGGACGTGAGAATTCCAAGCAGTACCTGTCTGATAATCCGGCCATCTGCGCTGAGGTGGAGGCCAAAGTTAGGTCAAAGTATGAGCTGCCCGGTGCAGAGGAGGCCATGGAGGCTGCCGAGGTCCTGAGGACAGCCGCCAAACCAATGGAAACGGAAGCAGGGGAAGCAGATGCCCCTGAGCTGGTATGATGGTCACAGCCGTCATTCCTGTGGATAAGAGAAAGAGCAAAGTCTTCCTGGAGGAAGGCTTTGCCTTTGTTTTATACAGGGGTGAGGTTGAACGGTACAGGATAGAGGAAGGCAGGGAACTGGAAGACAGGGTCTATGGGGAAATACTCAGGGATGTACTGCGTCCAAGGGCCAAGGAATATGCCCTGCATTTATTAAAGGATTCGGGAAAGACCGAGAAGTGGATGAAGGAAAAACTTGGGAAGGCAGGATATCCCAGGGAGGCAGTGGACTATGCAGCGGATTTCCTGAAGGAATATCATTTTCTGGATGACAGTGCCTATGCCCAGAGCTATGTGCGCTCCTATGCCGGGAAAAAGAGCCGCCGCCAGATGGTGTATGAGATGCAGCAAAAGGGCGTGGATTCCTCTTATATAGAGGAGGCCCTGGAGCAATCGCCTGTGGATGAGGAGGAATCAGCCAGACAGGCTCTGGCCAAGCGCCTGGGGGGCAGAAAGGAGGCTTCCTACCAGGAAAAAGGCCGTCTGGCGGCCTTCTTAGGGCGGAAGGGATACTCCTTTGAGGTGATAAACAGGGTGATGAGGGAGATTAAAACCGCTGAAAACCAGGAATAGGGCCTATTGCAATTTGTCTATATTGTCTGTCTCTGCGGGAAAATAAGGGGAAGATACTTGACATAATTCTGAAAAAAGTATAAAATTAATATGTTGTAGTTCGTACAATGAAAATTAAATAAGGAGGTGCTCCTGTGTCACAGATAATGGTCCCTATGATGATGATTATCGTTATGATAGTTGTGGCTATTATTACTTGGTTTGCTGCACGCAATTACGAGAGGAAGCAGTATGACAGCAAGGTAGGAAGTGCAGAAGAGAAATCAAGGGAAATAATAGATGAAGCATTAAAAACCGCAGAGACAAAGAAGCGAGAAGCTCTCCTGGAAGCCAAGGAAGAATCTTTAAAGACGAAAAATGAGTTAGAGAAGGAAACCAAGGAAAGAAGAGCGGAACTTCAACGTTATGAAAAACGTGTATTAAGCAAGGAAGAAAACGTTGAAAAAAAGGCAGATGCCCTGGAAAAGAAGGAGGCGGACCTGGTCAGGAGGGAAAACATTCTCAGTAAACGTACTGCAGAAGTGGAAGCCCAGTATGAGCAGGGGATACAGGAACTGGAACGGATATCCGGTCTAACCTCCGAACAGGCAAAAGAATATCTTTTAAAATCTGTTGAAGATGATGTAAAACATGACACAGCTAAATTAATTAAGGAACTTGAAAACAAGGCAAAGGAAGAAGCTGACAAGAAGGCCAGGGATTTAGTGGTGACTGCCATCCAGCGGTGTGCTGCAGACCATGTGGCTGAGACAACGGTTTCTGTTGTACAGCTTCCTAACGACGAGATGAAAGGCCGCATCATTGGACGAGAGGGCCGTAACATTCGTACCCTTGAGACCCTTACCGGTGTGGAACTGATTATCGATGATACCCCGGAAGCAGTAGTATTATCCGGATTTGACCCAATACGCAGAGAAGTTGCTAGAATTGCATTGGAGCGTTTGATTGTGGACGGACGGATTCATCCGGCCAGAATCGAGGAGATGGTAGAGAAGGCACAGAAGGAAGTGGAGAACAACATGAGAGAAGAGGGCGAAGCAGCCTGTCTTGAAGTTGGCATCCATGGAATTCATCCGGAACTCGTTAAGTTACTTGGTAAGATGAAGTTCAGGACCAGCTATGGCCAGAATGCATTAAAGCATTCCATCGAGGTGGCCCAGCTGTCAGGACTTTTGGCATCAGAACTTGGAGTGGATGTACGTTTAGCAAAACGTGCCGGTTTATTACATGACATTGGTAAATCCGTTGACCATGACATGGAAGGTACCCATGTTCAGCTGGGCGCAGACCTGTGTAAGAAGTATAAGGAATCTGCCACTGTACTGAACGCGGTGGAATCCCATCATGGCGATGTTGAACCTACCAGCCTCATTTCCTGTATTGTACAGGCAGCCGATACCATATCTGCTGCAAGACCTGGTGCAAGACGTGAGACGCTGGAGACATATACAAACAGATTGAAACAATTAGAAGATATTACCAATTCCTTTAAGGGAGTGGACAAGTCTTTTGCCATTCAGGCAGGCCGTGAGGTTCGTATCATGGTAGTTCCGGAACAAATCAGCGATGATGATATGATATTGCTCGCAAGAGATGTTTCCAAACGGATTGAGGACGAGCTGGAATATCCGGGACAGATTAAGGTAAATGTGATTCGTGAATCAAGAGTTACGGATTACGCCAAGTAATTGTCCGGAGTGAAAGATAAATGCCCTAAAACCCGCAAGAATGTAGTGTTCATGCGGGTTTGGGGCATTTTTTTTTGGGCGGAGCGCAAACCGCCCGTGACAGAGGGATAAGAGTAAAAAAGAGATTGTGCCATGGGATGTATCATGCTAGAATATATATGAGCAGAGTTGGGCGGAAGCAGGACTCCTGCTTAGGGGAATCAAAGAGAGGAATATGATATGAATAGACGGATGGCAGGGCTTGGCACGGTATTTTTGGCATGTACCCTTATGCTGGGGGGATGCAGTACTGGGAATAAGGTTGTCAATATCCAGGTGCCCGATGAGGATGTCACCACAATCACATTCTTCGGCAATAAATATGAGCCGGAAAATGTAACGGTCATTGAGGAAATCCTGTCGGACTTCATGAAGGAGAACCCAGGCATCAGGGTATCCTATGAAAGCCTTAAGGGAAACGACTATTACAAAGCCCTGGAAAAGAGGATGGATGCAGGCAAAGGCGACGATGTGTTCATGGTGAACCACGATGTCCTGTTAGAGATGCAGGCCAGGGGACTGCTGGTGGATTTATCCGGTCTTGACACCATCCGGGGCTACAGCGACTCCATGCTCGGCCAGATGGATGAGCATGGAAAGATTTACTGGATTCCCACCACGGTATCGGGATTTGGGCTTTACTGCAATAAAAAACTGCTGAAGGAACATAAGCAGAAAATACCGGAGAACCTTCAGGAATGGAGGCAGGTCTGCGGTTATTTTAAGGAACAGGGCATTACTCCGGTTATAGCAAACAATGATATCTCGCTGAAGACCCTGGCCATTGGCCTGAGTTTTTATCCGGCGTATCAGGAAAAACAGGAAAGGGATATTTTTGGCCGCCTGAATGAGGGGAAGGATAAGCTGAGCCTCTATATGACTCCTGGTTTTTCTCTGGTCAAGGAGTTCCTTGACAATGGTTATGTGGATGCCCAAAAGGCATTGAAGACCCAAAAGACCTCGGATGATTTGGAAGAATTCGTAAAAGGAGAGTCCCCATTCATGCTGACTGGGGCATGGGCGGCCGGCCGGGTGGAGGGCATGAATCCGGATTTTGACTTTGAGGTGGTCCCTTATCCTGTGCTGGAGGACGGCGGACTGGTGGTCATCAATGCAGATACGCGCCTGAGCGTCAATGGGGACAGCCAGCATATAGATGAAGCCCTGGTTTTTGTGGAATATTTTACCCGTCCTGAGAACATACAGAAGTTCGCGGACCAGCAGTCCTCCTTTAGTCCTTTAAAGGAAGGGATTCCGTCGTCCGTAAAAGAGATGCAGCCCATGGTCGCCTGTTATCAGTCAGGAAGGACTGTCATTGGGACGGATGGGCTTCTGGAACTGCCCATATGGGACCTGACAGCGGAGGCGTCCAAACGTCTGATGGCAGGGGAAGCCCTGGATGATACCATGGAATGGATGGACCAGAAGGCAGCAGGGAGAATGGGAGGATGGTAATGGACAGGAACCGAACCGGTATAAAAAAGAAGATTGCCCTGGCTGCTGTTTTGGTGGGGGCAGTGCTTTGCGCCCTGACGTTCCTGTTCATACATGAGGTCAAGGAAGAGCTGTGGAAACAGTCTGTCCAGACCATCATAGAGAGCACGCAGCAGGGCTGCAACACCCTGAAAATCCAGCTTACGGAGGATTATCAGTCCATGGGGACTGTGGCGGAGAATCTCAAGGGATTTGCTTCCGGACAGCAGGAGGAACTGGGATTTCTGCTGGATTATTATTCCCAGATAGAAAGTGGAATCAGCCTGTATCTGCCGGACGGGGCCTGTATTCCCGCGTATGGGGAGATTGACGAAGGGGCAAGGGAAACGCTTGACGGTACGGACCGGAAGAACGGCATCATTGACCCACATATCAGCAGTGTCACCGGTGTCAATGTGTTTGATTTGTTTGTCCGGGTTACGCTGCAGGACGGGGTGCAGGGATACCTGGTAAAGGAATATGAAGTGGAACGTATTGTGGACAGCTTTACCCTGTCTTTCTATAATAATGCCGGATTTTCCTATGTGGTCAACCTGAAAGGGGATGTGCTGATTCGTTCTCCCCATCCAAACAGCAACAAAACAGTCAAGAACCTGTTTGATATGCTGCCGGAGACCCGGAACAGCCGTGAGAGTCTGGAACAGTTTTCCCAGTCCCTTCAGAATTCGTATACGGGCTGGGCAACCTTCAGCTATCAGGGGGAGGATACCGTATTCTGCTATGTGCCTTTGAAGCTCCAATCCGACTGGTACCTGATTTCCATTATTCCCCGGGATGTGGTCAATGCCCAGACAAATGAGATACTTGTGCGTGCTTTTACCCTGATTGGCTGTATCCTGCTGGGGATTGCCCTGCTGCTGGCCTTTTATCTGCGCTATGCCAACAGGACCAACCGGAAATTAAGGAACCAGGCTGACTATATCAGCCGCCTGTACAATGCGGTGCCCGAGGGAATTGCCCTGATGTCTGTGGATTCCCCCTATGATTTCCTCCAGCTGAATCAGGAAGGGCTGAGGCTGCTCCGGTGTCCTGAGGGAGCATCCAATGATGCCATGAAGGGAAAAAGCCTGCGCGATGTGGTACACCGGGAGGACTATGAAAATCTGGCAGGACTGTTTAGGGATACGGCAGAAAGCGGCAGAAAGAATATCTTTGAGATACGTGTGATTACAGCGGATAATGGGTATTTCTGGGGAGCCGGAATCGTGGAGAGGACCTTGGATGAAAATGGAAGCCCTGTATTGATTTCAGCTATCCACGACATCACGGACGTAAAACTGGCGGAGGAGGAGGCGGAGAGGGAGAAGCTGCAGGAACGCCTTACCCTGGTAGGGGCCATTTCCAATGCATATCCGGTGATTGTCAGTCTTAACCTGACTAAGGATACATTAAACTTTATCTATGTAAAAGAGGGACTGATGCTGAATCTGGGCTGTCAGGAGTCCTACAGCCAGCTTTTTGAGGACGCTGCGTCCTCGATTCATCCGGAACATCAGGAAGAATTTGGCCGGCGTTTTTCGGCGGAGAATCTGAACAGGACCCTTGGCCGGGAGAAGAGCGAGGTGTTCCTGGATGTAAGGCAGATGCTTGGGGACGGCAGGTATCACTGGGTATCCATACAGATTATCCATGTGGATAATCCCTATTCAGAGGATAAACTGGCAATCCTGATTTCACGCCGTATTGACGAACAGCGCTATGAGGAGGAACAGAAACGCCGCGCCCTTCAGAGCGCGCTGGACAGCGCCAGGGCGGCCAGCGAGGCCAAGAGCCGGTTCCTGTCCAATATGAGCCATGATATACGGACTCCTATGAATGCAATTGTAGGCATGACGGCCATTGCCACCGCCCATCTCAGCGACAGGGAACGGGTGATGGAATGTCTTAAGAAAATCAGCCTGTCCAGCAAGCATCTTCTGAGTCTGATTAACGATGTGCTGGACATGTCAAAAATCGAGAGCGGGAAGCTATCCATACGGGAGGAACCCTTTAATCTGGCTGAGCTGGTGGCGGAATCAGTGGAACTGGTGCGTCCCCAGGCCGAGGCCAACTGCCTGAAAATGGATGTGCATCTGGAAACCCTGAAAAGTGAGGATGTGGTGGGGGATGCCCTCCGAATCCGTCAGATATATATTAATATCCTGAGCAATGCAGCCAAGTACACCCCAAAAGGGGGAAGCATCCATGTGGAGGTGAAGCAGGAACGGGGGGTAGGAAGAGGATATGGGCGTTATGTGTTCCGGTGTGCGGACACAGGAATCGGTATGAGCGAGGAATTTGTGGGCAAGCTGTTCCAGCCCTTTGAACGGGCCCAGGACTCCACCAGCAGCCGGATTACCGGGACCGGTCTGGGAATGGCCATTACTAAGAATTTGATAGATTTAATGAATGGTGATATCATAGTAGAAAGCAGGCCGGGCGAAGGCTCTGTATTCACAGTGGCCCTTCCCCTGCTGATTCAGGATGCAGTGCCTGAGGAGGTGCCGGAGGAATGGATAGGCATTCACTGTCTGATTGTGGATGATGATGAACAGACCTGTGAGAATGCGGCGGAGCTTTTAGGGGATATGGGACTGCGTCCTCAGTTTGTCACGGAAGGTGCTGCGGCAGTAAGGCGGGTATTGGAGCTGAAGGATTCAGAGGACCCGTTCCGCCTGGTTATTGTGGACTGGAAGATGCCGGATATGGATGGGGTGGAAGTGGCCCGCCGCATCCGGCAGAAGGTGGGAAGAGAGGTTCCCGTCATTGTGCTGACTGCCTATGACTGGGCGGAAATTGAGACAGAGGCCAGGGAAGCCGGCGTATCCGCATTTCTGGCAAAGCCCTTTTACCGGTCCAAGATATGCTACCTTCTCAGCGAGCTGAGCGGTGAAAAGGAAGGGCAGGAATGGAACGGATTTACAGGCCGGGCGGATTTTACAGGCCGGCGTATCCTTCTGGTGGAAGACAATGAAATGAACCGTGAGATTGCCAGAACCCTGATAGAGGAGATGGGAGTGGAGGTGGAGGAAGCCTGTGACGGGGAGGAAGCCCTGGAACGGTTCCGACAAGTCCCTGAACATTATTACGACATGATTCTGATGGATGTGCAGATGCCAAAGATGGATGGATATGAATCCACAAGGGCTATCCGCCGTCTGGACAGGGAGGATGCGGCCTCTATACCCATCGTAGCCATGACTGCCAATGCATTTGCAGAGGATGTTCAGAACGCCCTTCGCGCCGGAATGACAGCACATTTTGCAAAACCCATAGACGCCGGTGTGCTGGAGCAGATGATATATAAGTATTTGAGGTGAAAGGATGAAAGCTGACAGTGGTTTAAACAGGCTGGTATATGAATATTTTGAGGCCAGGATTCTTTATGGATATTATAAATATGGAGAAAGTCTTCCGTCCATAAAGAAAATATGCCAGATGTTCCATCTGGCGCAGGCAACCGTAAGGGCTGCTCTGACCTCCCTGGAGAACAGAGGATATATAAGGGTTGAACCGAGAAAGACACCTAAGGTGATTTATAAAGCAGGACCAGCCGGATTCAGGGAGAATGCAGCCAGGTATTTTGTGCCGAGGAAAATGGGAATCGTGGATTTGGCCCAGTCAGGAAAGCTGCTGTTTGAGCCGCTGTGGCGGGAAGGTCTGAACCGGTGGAAGGATGAGGAATGGGAATCCCTTTTATATAATATGAAGCACCCGGAGGCAGGAGCCGTATCCATGCCGGTGGAGTTTTATATATTGGCATTCAGGGCGCTGGACAACCGCCTGTTTCTTAATCTCTATTGGGAGACTGTGCGTTATATAAGGTTCGCTTATCTGTCTGACCAGGAATCCCGGAAAAAGTTCACGGACCAGGAGTTGGACGGACTGTCCAGGGATGATGTCATTTCATTGCTGGGACAGTCCTTTGAGGCGTCCTATGGCCGCGCTGTGACGGATTTGTTTTCTTTCATAGAGCAGGCGCAGTCGGAGTACGGCATGGAGGATGCGAAGCAGGTTCCTTTTTACTGGAATATTTACAGGCAGCGTCCCCAGCTGAGGTATACGCTTGCATCCCGCATCCTGTGGGGAATTGAGAAGGGAATCTATCCGCCGGGAACCTATCTGCCGTCTCTTCCGCGGATGGCGGAGCATTATGAGGTGTCCCTGAATACGGTGAGGCGTACCCTGTCCATTCTGGACAGCATGGGCATGACCAGGTCCTTTCACGGAAAGGGGACCCTTGTCCTGACAGAGCCGGAGGGGGTGGATTTGGCCAATCCGGAAATAAGGGAGGGTATGAAGCTGTATATTGAAAGTCTGCAGCTGATGATGCTGACCATAAAACAGGTGGTGCTGTATACACTGGAGCATGCGCCGGCGTATGTTGTGGAGAAGCTGAAACATGATGTCTGCCAGCTCAGGGAAGAACGGAAAAGCTATATGGCCTTTGAGGTGGTGCTTGGGTTCATTGAACAAAGCTGCGGGCTGAATCTGGTAAAGGAGTGTTACAAAAAGCTAAGGGAGCTGATTGTATGGGGGTATCCCATTGTGCTGCTGCGCCTGAAGGAAAGGGACATACACATGGAATATGAAGGCATTGTGGCTCTGGCAGGCCGGCATCTGCAGGAGGGGAACGCAGAGGCGTTCTCCCACGATGTGAAAGAACTGATGGGATGGGAATATCAGGAGGTACGGATGTTCCTGGAACATATGGGCGCCCCGCAATAAGGCTCCGGAACAGGAGGCTGCTATGAAGGTAATCCGTAAAGTTGAGCTTAAACCGGGAAGCTATGAAGAGGAACTGCCGGGAATCTCGGCGGAATTTCCCTACATTGCTTCCTATGTGGAGTTGGATAAGTGCGCGGGAAGACAATCCCCCTGGCATTGGCACAAAGAGGTGGAGCTGTTTTACATGGAGCAGGGCAGCCTGGAATATGATACGCCTCAGGGCAGGACGGTTTTCACTGCCGGCTCAGGGGGGTTTGTGAATTCAAACGTGCTTCATATGTCCAGGGCAAGGGATGGGGCGGAGGTGGCTACCCTTCTTCACATCTTTAACCCGCTGCTAATCAGCGGTCAGAGCGGAAGCATCATTGACCGGAAGTATGTATCGCCCCTTGTGACCTTGTCCCAGATAGAGATAATCGGGCTGTACCCGGACCAGCCGGCCCACGGACCTGTCCTGGAAGCCCTGCGGCGGTCCTTTCAGATATCGGAGGATGAGTATGGCTATGAAATCCGTTTGCGGGCAGCCCTGTCCGAAATATGGTGCAGTCTCCTTTCACTGGCAGGGACCATGGAGAAAAGCACCAGATACAGCAGCCGGTCCAGCCAGAAAATAAAAATTATGATGGCGTTCATCCACAAACACTGCGGGGATAAGCTGTCGGTAAAGGAGATTGCGGCGTCCGCCTTCATCAGTGAGCGGGAGTGTTTCAGAGTGTTTAAGGACTGCCTGAATATGACACCGGTAGAATATGTGACCAGCTACCGCCTTCAGCGGGCTTGCTGGATGCTGGCCGAGGGAAATGAGCCCATCACCGGCATATGCCAGGCCTGCGGCCTGGGAAGCAGCAGTTACTTCGGAAAGGTATTCCGCAGCTGCATGGGATGCAGCCCCAAGGAGTACCGGCTAAAGTGGCGGAATAGTAATATAAGATGACAGCAATTCGATATCTTTGGGTAATGTGATGCACTATAATGATAGTAGGAAGAGGGTATGGCACCTTCTTCCCACGGTCATGGAAGGGGCTGCATATTCCTGGAGGTGTTGGATTGTGATAAAACTTACTATATTGAACATGAATGGATTCCTGCAGATTGTGAATCAGTGCAGCGGCGCAGTCAACGCCGTATGTCCGGATGGAAAATGGCGGGATATCAACAAGTCATACGCTGCCCAGAAGGTGTTATGGGACCAATTCAGGGAGAATCATGGCAGCCTGGCCCTGAAACTGGATTTCCAGAAGCCGGAGGATTATGTGAGGATTGTGTATCATCACATCAGTGAGATTTAAGGGAGCGGAATTTTTCACTATGATGATTTTGCCATCTGGATTTGATGGCGGTGTATTTTGCAGGTTCTTCGGAACCTGCTTTTTTATTTCGCACTGCAGATTTTGTGTTGAAAGAGAGAACCCTACATTATAACACCAGGGTTGGAGACTGTGATATAAAGGGAGAGGAGGTGCATTTTTATGAAGACATACAGGACAGTGGACCTGGCAAGGATGTTTGGAATTCATGTTAACACCGTGCGTCTGTATGAAAGATACGGCCTGATTCCAAAGGCAGAGAGGACAGGCAGCGGTTACCGGATATTTACGGAGCTTCATGTGGAGCAGTTTAAGCTGGCAAGGGCGGCCCTGCGGGTGGAGGTCCTGCAAAACGGACTGAGGAAACAGGCAGTGGCCATCATTAAGACATCAGCGTCAGGGGATTATGGGAAGGCATTGGAGATGACAAAAAGTTACAGCACCCAGCTGGACCGGGAGATGAAACATGCAGAGGAGGCTGTCCGGACATGCCGGGCACTGCTTGCAGGCATAAAAGGCCCCTGGCCTGAAAATGGCTGCGGCCAGGCTGTGTACACAAGAAAGGAAGCAGCGGATATGCTGGGAGTTACCATTGACACGCTGAGGAACTGGGAGCTTAACGGCCTGTTTTCCGTCAGGCGGACAGCCAACGGTTACCGGGTTTATACAGGGGAAGATATTAAGAGGCTGGCCATCATACGCTCCCTCCGGTGCGCCAGCTATTCCCTTTCGTCTATTTTGCGGATGTTAAACGCCCTGTCCGGGAATCCGTCCGCCAATATCCGGAGAATCATTGATACGCCCGGCGGGGACGACGATATCATCACTGCCTGCGATAAGCTGCTCACTTCCCTGGCGGAGGCCAGGGAGAACGCAGGGTATGTGGAATCGCAGATAAGGAAGATGATGGAGATGGGACATGGTAATCAGCTGTGAGAACCGAAAGCAGGCACCAGCGGGAACCTATTCCGGAAAAGCCTACACTTATCCACCAGACCCTGGAATTATGCTAATATTCTGATACACATGAATCAAGGAGGCGGAAAAATGATGAATCAGGCACAACAATGGAAGGATGGGAATACTGCTGGCTGTGAAGAAGCGGTGACGGTTTCAGGACTGAGCAAGTCCTATTCCGGTAAAAAGGTAATTGAGAACCTGAGCCTTACAATCAGGCCGGGCCAGGTATATGGACTGCTGGGGGCCAATGGCTCAGGAAAGAGTACGGCTGTGGAATGTATGCTGGGAACCAGGAGGGCTGATGCGGGAACGGTCCGGATACTGGGTTTTGACCCTGTGAAGGAGCGCAGACAGCTGTTCGAACAGGTGGGGGTGCAGTTCCAGGAGGCAAATTATCCGGACCGAATCAAGGTAAGAGAGCTTTGTGAGGAGACTGCCTGCCTGTATGAGAAAACAGCGGATTACCGGGAGTTGCTGCGGCAGTTTAATCTGGAGGATAAGGCCGGCGCCATGGTTGGCCAGCTGTCAGGCGGACAGAAACAGAAGCTTTTTATTATTCTGGCACTTATACCAGGTCCCAGGGCGGTGTTCCTGGATGAGCTGACAACGGGGCTGGACACAAAATCCCGCAGGGAGGTCTGGAAATGCCTTTTGGAAATGAAGGAACAGGGCCTTACCATATGCCTGGTATCCCATTTCATGGACGAGGTGGAAATGCTCTGTGACCGAATCGGTATCTTAAAGGACGGAAATTTTGCCTTTGAGGGAACCGTTAAGGAGGCAGTGGACAACAGTCCTTATAACAACCTGGAAGATGCGTATTTGTGGTGGACACAGGAGGAAAACAGATGAAACGGTTTTATACTATATTGAAAACAGAGCTGAAACTATCCGTCAGGGGTATGGATATGGTTATATTTGCTCTCTGCATGCCCCTGGTTATCATTTCGCTTTTGGGAATTATTTATGGCAGTAAGCCTGCCTATCCGGGGGCAGGATATACGTTCCTGGAGCAATCCTTTGGGGCTGTCACCACCATAGCGGTCTGCGCAGGCGGCGTTATGGGGCTGCCCCTGGTGATTTCGGAATACAGGCAGAAGAAGATACTGAAGCGGTATCAGGTAACGCCAGCCAGCCCGGCCCTGCTTCTGGCAGTCCAGGCAGCGGTCTATGCAGTCTACTCCCTGGCGGCCCTGGTGCTGGTTTATATGGCTTCAGTCCTGTTTTTCGGAGCGCACTTTGCAGGCTCGGCGGCGGCATACATGGCTGTGTTCCTGTTTGTCATGCTGTCTGTATTCAGCATAGGCATAATGGTGGGGGGCGTTGCGCGGGATGTGAAGACTGCAGGCATTGCGGCAAGCCTATTGTATTTTCCCATGCTGGCCCTGTCCGGCACCACCCTGCCCTATGAGGTGATGCCGCCTGCCCTGCAGCGGGTTGCAGATATCCTTCCCCTGACCCAGGCCGTCAAGCTGCTGAAGGCTGTTTCCCTGGGGCAGCCGGCGGAGGACGTGTGGAAATCCTGTCTGTACATGGCAGTGTGCTTCCTGGTGTGCAGCGGGATTTCCCTCCGGTATTTTAAGTGGGAATGAGAGTAAACATTCCCTTTTGCAATGGAGCTGGTTTGGACTTGATTTATGGCAGGCTTTATGTGAAAATAAAAGGCAGAGAATTATAAGCTGGAGTGTGTGAAAAGGAGTTATTATGCCGGAATATTCCCTGCCTGTGGGCAACAAGGATTTGATTAATATTGCAAGAAGGGCCTTTAATCTGGTGGACCCAAGACTGATTGGACATGGAGCGCGTGTTTCCTATCTGGTGTTCCAGATGCTGAAGGAGGACGGCTCCTATACGCCGCTGGAGGCAAGGAACCTGTTGATTCTCGCTGCTCTTCATGATATCGGCGCATATAAAACCGACGAAATCGACAGGATGGTGGAGTTTGAGACAAAGGAAGTATGGAATCATTCCATTTACGGATATCTGTTTTTCCATTATTTTACCCCCTTTGGGGATTGGGCTTCCGTCATCCTGTATCACCATATGCCCTGGAACCGGCTGAGAAAGCTGGAGGATGTGCCTGAGAGAATCAGGGAGGCAGCCCAAATCATCAATCTGGCCGACCGGGCGGACATTTACTTTGGGTCATCGGGATACACAGGCGGGTACCAGCGGTTCGTGGAATTTTTGAGAAGGCAGGAAGGGCTGTCCTACAGCCCCAGGGCGGCTGAATTGTTCAGGCGCCTGGGACCGGAAGTCCTGGACCGTCTGGCTGTCCAGGGCCAGGATTACTGCCTGCCCGAAGAAGTGTCCGCCCAGTTTGACCGCGCCATGGAAGAAGAGCCTTTTTCAGAGGATGAGCGCAAGGCGCTTCTGCGGATGCTGACCTATGTTATTGACTTCAGAAGCCCCCATACAGTGACCCATACCATCACCACCACGGTCATCAGCAAGGAACTGGCGGTCCGTATCCTGGACAGCGACGATGAGGTCAGGGATGTGACCTGCGGCGCCATACTCCATGACCTGGGGAAAATAGGAATTCCGGTGGAGATACTGGAATATCCGGGTAAGCTGAGCCCTCAGGCCATGAGGGTCATGAGGACCCATGTGGATTTGACCGGGCATATACTGGGGGCCAGTGTGTCTGAGAGGGTAAAGAATATTGCCCTGCGCCACCATGAGAAGCTGGATGGTTCCGGTTACCCCCAGGGCTTGGCGGCTGAGTCCCTGGATACGCTCCAGAGGATTGTGGCGGTGGCTGATATCATAAGCGCCCTGACAGGAACCAGAAGCTATAAGGATGCATTTTCAAAGGAAAAGACAGTGTCCGTCCTGGAGGATATGGCGGGAAAGGGCCTGATAGATGCAGTCATTGTATCCATGTTTGTGGAGAATTACGATTCCATCATGGAAGCGGTCAGACTGCGCTCACGGCCTATCCTGGATAAATACCATGAGATGCAGCAGCAGTATCAGGTCCTGGCAGGTAAAATGAAGGGCTGGGATTGACCGGAAGTCTCCATGGAATCTTAAGGAAATGTATATTGACACAGCAGGTAAAACTGGATAAAGTAGGGTTATATAGGAACGGAAAAGGAGGAAATGTAATATGCTGCACATGAAGCGGAATTTAATGGTGGCCGCAGCAGGAGTATTGGCCGCCCTGATGGTGTTTCCTGCATACGGCGCCAGCCGTAAGCCCATTAAGTCCATAAACCTGACCATAAAAGCTGAGATAAAGCCGGATACGGATTTCGGAGACGAGCAGATAGAGATTGAGACCAGCAGTAATAAGTACTCTGTGGATGGCTACGACATTCTGAATGACGATGTGGAATGGCGGGAGGATACCATTCCCAGAATTCAGATTACCCTGACAGCCAACGATGATTATTATTTCCAGTCCCTTCCAAAGGATAAGGTGACCATAAAGGGCGGAGCTGAGTTTAAAAACTCCAAGCGGGAGGATTCCAGCACCACCCTGCTGATGGAGGTGGAGCTCCAGGCCCTGAACACCTCCCTTCATGATTTGGCCAATGTGGTCCTTACAGAGGAGGGAATAGCCGCCTGGGATGCCATACCGGCAGCGGGAAGCTATGAGGTACGCGTGTACAGGGACGACAAGGCGGTGGGAGCTGTCATGACGGTGAACACAAATACGTGCAACTGCCGTGAGCGCCTGCAGAAGGGCAATACAGCCTACACAGTCAGGGTGCGGCCTGTCAGCAAATTTGACAGCAAGGAAAAGGGAAACTGGACGGAATCTCCCAGCACCTACATACCGGAGGAAAAGGCGGCTCAATTCAGGGAGAATCCCACGGGAGGAAACGGGGAATGGGTACAGGCCGTTGAGAACGGAAGATGGTGGTACCGCAATGCAGACGGCAGCTATCCGGTCAGCAGCTGGCAGCAGATAGGCGATAAGTGGTATTTCTTTGACGCTGAGGGCTACATGGCGACCGGATGGGTACAGTGGGACGGTAAGGAGTACTACTGTGCTGACAACGGAGAGATGCTGACCAACTGTCTGACGCCGGATGCCTATCTGGTAGGGGAAGACGGGGCAAAGATTAACCAGTAAAACAACTGAACATGGAAGATATGGCGCTGTAGGAGTATAGGAATGTACTCCTACAGCTATTTTTGAGGTGATTGAGGTGATGCGTGGTGAATGAGAAAGAATGGAGAGAGCGTATACGCAGGGAGACAGACACCGGGTACTCCTACTGCCTGGCCAGGCGGATGGAGCAGTACCGGACCAATCCGGTGCTGGGATACAGAACCGCCGGGTCCGGGGCAGAGTTTGAGACAGGGGAGATGCTGGTCCGGGAGATGAAGTCCCTGGGACTTGCGGATGTACACAAGGACAGGATAACTGTGGACAGCTGGGAGTTTGAGAAGGCGGTGATGCAGTTTACGGACCGTGAGGGCAGGGACTATGAGTTCCAGTTAGGGGCTTACCAGACGGATTTCCATACCGGCGGATTCCGGGAATTCAGCCTGGTATACCTGGGAAAGGGTACTGCGGCGGATTACAGGAATGTGGATGCGGCAGGAAAGCTGGTTCTCATTGATATCAACCAGAGGGATGAGTGGTGGATTAATTATCCCGTGTACCAGGCCCGGCTGAAGGGGGCTGCCGCCCTGATTGCGGTCCAGGAACAGGGATATGGGGAGATACACGACACAGCCCTTAACGCCCAGGACATAGCGGGGCCTGCAGATGCGCCCGCCTTTTCCATGTCCCGTGCGGACGCTGCTGTGCTGAAGGCGGCCATGGGAAGGGAAAACCAGGTGCAGGTGCGCCTGGACGCCTCATCTACGGTGCTGAGGGACCAGGAGACGTATAACATTATAGGAACCATACCCGGGCCGGAGGAGGGAATGATTCTTCTGACAGCCCATTACGACTCCTATTTCAGCGGATTTCAGGACGACAACGCTGCGGTGGCCATGATGCTGGGCATAGCCAGGGCCGTGCTGCAATCAGGCTATAAGCCCAGGAAGACCCTTATATTCTGCGCTATGGCGGCAGAGGAATGGGGCGTGGTGAATTCCAAATACGACTGGTCCACCGGCGCCTATGAGCAGGTATTTACAGCCAGGCCCGACTGGGCGGGAAAGGTTATTGCGGACCTGAACTTTGAACTGCCGGCCCATGCCCATGGCAGGAAGGATGCTGTGCGGTGCGTGTATGAATATGCGGATTTTCTGGAGGACTTTTTAAAGCGTATGGGAATAAATGGGAGCACAAAAGCACAGGATGGAACGGCAGGTTCCCTGACCTGCCAGCCATACCCCGGAGGAGTGGAAGTGCTGAGTCCCATACAGACCTGGTCCGATGATTTCTCCATGGCCATTGGCGGGATACCCTCCATGGTCAACGATTTCAGCTCAGGGGAATTCATGGAGACGCATTACCATTCCCAGTACGACAATGAGAATTTTTATCAGGAACCGGTGTACCGGTTCCATCATGAGATGTATGCCGGTCTTGTCCTTGCTTTTGACAGGACAGCCGCGGTGCCTATGAATTTCTCAGGGCTGTTTGAGGGGGCCGGGCGCAGCGTTGACAGCAATGCCTGCCCTGGGTCAGAAGCAGACCGGCCCGGGCTGTTTTCCGCGCTGGAGCAGGCGTCGGCCGCAGGAAATGCGCTGTATGGAAGAATACGGGAAATCAACCGCGCATACGGCTGTCTGCTGGACCGGGGAGAGGAAGCAGCAGCCCTGAAACTGGCAGCCGGGTGCGCGCCCCTGAACCGGGCGCTTCTTCGCATCTTTAAAAAGGAACAGGATTACTTTGTGCGGCTGAGCTGGCACGATGACGTGCTCTTTCCGCAGCAGGCTGTCCAGGAAAATGTAAGGGCCATGGACAGGGCCATTGCCTGCCTTGAAAATCATGATTTGAGCGGCGCACTGGAGGCTGTGTATACCATAGACAACAACCGTTATGCATTTCTGTTTGATGAGGAAGTCTATACCTATTTTACGGAATACGTCCTGAACCAGCCTCCGGGCCGTCTGAAATGGGGGACGGGAAGGATTGTCCATCACCAGAACCTGTTTGGCCTGGTTGAGAGCCTGAAGGCCAAGGCGCTGCATGGAAAGACGGATACACAGGAAGAATACGCAGCCCTTGTCAGGGCGCGGCAGGACCAGCTTGGCTGTTATGAGGATGACATACGGTATATGACTGCATCCGCCTATAAGCTTCTGGAGGCCATAGGGCAGGCGGCACAGCTGGCGGATGCAGGTCTTATTACGGCTGGGCGCGGAGCCGGGGCATAATACGCGGCAGGAAAGTTATATACAAATGAGATTAAAATACAGGAGGAGTAACTGAGAGATGGAAAGCCCACAATTATACCGGGTCAAGGAGGAGGATTTGCCCAGATTGGAGGAACTTCTGACCGGGTGTTTTGAACACGACCCATTATACTGTAAACTGATTCCGGATGAGGAGATACGCAGACGGCTTCTGCCGGAGCTGTTTGCCTGTGACCTGACAGAATTCTACGAAACCTGCGAGATATACTCGGACAGCCCTGAGATGAATTCCCTGCTGGTTGTTTCCGATGAATCAGAGCCCTATAACCCTCTGACCTATTACCTGGCAGAGGCATGGGCTTCCCTGCGGACCGATGAGTTCCTGATTAAGGAGGACCCCAGCCTTAAGACCCTGTGGAAATTCATGCTGGGCAAGGATTATCTCAACTCCAGATGGACGGCCCAGCTCCACCGGACGGAACGGATTCACATTATCTATCTGGCTGTCCGGCCGGATATGCAGCACCACGGCCTGGCCGCCCTGCTGCTGGATGAGGTCATCCGGTATGCTGACCAGCACAAGCTTATGATATCCCTGGAGACTCATAATCCGGATAATGTGCCGCTGTATGAACACTTTGGGTTTAAGGTTTTCGGAGTATTGGAGAAGCACTTTGAGCTGAAACAGTATTGTCTGATTCGGGAGGTGTAAGGGCAGGGGGAACCGTTGCCCCATAACTTTTGTTTATGATAATAATTCCAAACTTGTATATTCCACTATGGCGAAATTCCGCTGGAAAGGTTGAAATACCTTTTCAAATGATATATGATTGAAAGAAATTATATTACTATGGGTAGATATAACCATAAAGAATAGAAGATAGGGGAGATATGCAACATGGATTATAATGTGACTGTGATTCCAGGTGATGGGATTGGACCGGAGATTGTGAGAGAGGCCAGGAAGGTGCTGGACCGGGTGGGAAAGGTGTACGGCCATTCGTTCGGCTATACGGAGATTCTGATGGGGGGATGCTCCATTGACGCCTATGGGGTTCCGCTGACAGAGGAGGCACTGGAGACAGCCGGGAAGAGCGATGCAGTGCTTCTGGGAGCGGTTGGCGGAGATGTGGGCAACTCTCGGTGGTACGATGTGGCGCCTAATCTCAGGCCGGAGGCAGGGCTTCTGGCTATCCGCAAGGGGCTGGGGCTGTTTGCCAATATCAGGCCGGCGTATCTCTATAAGGAGCTGGCGCAGGCATGCCCCCTGAAGAAGGAGATTATAGGGGATGGCTTTGATATGGTCATCATGAGGGAGCTTACGGGCGGCCTTTACTTTGGGGACAGGTATACCAGGGAAGTGGACGGCGTCATGACAGCCGTGGATACCCTTACATATAATGAAAATGAAATCAGAAGGATTGCCATTAAGGCCTTTGACATAGCCATGAAGCGCAGGAAGAAGGTGACCAGCGTGGATAAGGCGAATGTCCTTGATTCTTCCAGGTTATGGAGGAAGGTAGTGGAGGAAGTGGCCGGGGATTATCCGGAGGTGGAGCTGTCGCATATGCTGGTGGATAACTGCGCCATGCAGCTGGTTATGAATCCCGGACAGTTTGATGTGATTCTCACGGAGAACATGTTTGGGGACATCCTTTCAGATGAGGCCAGCATGATTACAGGCTCCATCGGAATGCTGTCCTCCGCCAGCATGAATGAGAGCAAATTCGGCCTCTATGAGCCAAGCCATGGCTCTGCGCCTGATATTGCGGGCAAGGATATGGCAAATCCCATTGCCACCATTCTTTCAGCCGCCATGCTGCTCCGCTATTCCTTTGATTTGGACCGTGAGGCGGATGCGGTTGAGAAGGCAGTGCAGGCAGTGCTGACCCAGGGATACCGCACCGGCGACATCATGTCGGAGGGATGCACCAAGGTGGGAACCTGTAAAATGGGTGATTTGATTGCGGAACAGATTGGATAATTTGGATTTAGATGAAAGGGGATAGGACATGAAAAGTGATGCAGTTAAGACAGGTATGCAGCAGGCGCCCCACAGGTCCCTGTTTAATGCGCTTGGTATGACAGAGGAAGAGATGAGGAAGCCTCTGGTGGGTATAGTTAGTTCCTATAATGAGATAGTTCCGGGGCACATGAACCTGGATAAGATTGTGGATGCAGTGAAGCTGGGCGTTGCCATGGCCGGCGGTACTCCGGTGGTGTTTCCGGCCATTGCTGTCTGCGACGGTATTGCCATGGGACACATTGGTATGAAGTATTCCCTTGTAACCAGGGATTTGATTGCGGATTCAACGGAGTGCATGGCCCTGGCCCATCAGTTTGACGCCCTGGTCATGGTTCCGAACTGTGATAAAAATGTTCCTGGGCTGCTGATGGCTGCGGCCAGGATTAATGTGCCGACCGTGTTTGTAAGCGGCGGTCCCATGCTGGCCGGCCATGTGAAGGGGCACAAGACCAGTCTTTCCAGTATGTTTGAGGCAGTGGGCGCCTATGCGGCTGGCAATATGTCAGAGGAGGACGTGAAGGAGTTTGAGGCAAAGGCATGTCCTACCTGCGGTTCCTGTTCCGGTATGTATACGGCCAACAGCATGAATTGTCTCACCGAGGTCCTGGGCATGGGACTTAAGGGAAATGGCACGATTCCCGCTGTTTATTCCGAGCGCATCAAGCTGGCTAAACATGCAGGCATGAAGGTGATGGAGATGTATGAGAAAAACATACGCCCCAGGGATATCATGACAAAGGAAGCATTTATGAATGCCCTGACCATGGATATGGCATTGGGATGCTCCACCAACAGCATGCTTCATCTTCCGGCCATTGCCCATGAGGCAGGCGTGGAGCTGAATGTGGATATTGCCAATGAAATCAGCGCGAGAACCCCCAACCTGTGCCATCTGGCGCCGGCAGGACCCACCTACATAGAGGATTTAAACGAGGCGGGGGGAATATATGCGGTAATGAAGGAAATCAGCAAGAAGGGACTTCTGAACCTGGACTGCATGACTGTCACGGGAAGAACCGTGGGAGAGAATATAAAGGACTGCGTCAACAAGAACCCGGAGGTCATCCGTCCGGCGGAGAATCCATACAGCCAGACCGGCGGCATTGCCATCTTAAAGGGCAATCTGGCCCCGGACTCCGCAGTGGTGAAACGCTCTGCGGTTGCGCCTGAGATGCTGAAGCATGAGGGACCCGCCAGGGTATTTGACTGCGAGGAGGACGCCATTGACGCCATTAAGGGCGGCAGGATTGTGGCAGGGGATGTGGTGGTCATCCGCTACGAAGGGCCTAAGGGAGGCCCGGGCATGAGGGAGATGTTAAATCCAACCTCAGCCATTGCAGGTATGGGACTGGGTTCCTCGGTTGCCCTGATTACGGACGGACGTTTCTCCGGCGCTTCCAGAGGCGCTTCCATCGGCCACGCCTCACCTGAGGCAGCGGTGGGCGGACCCATTGCCCTGGTGGAAGAAGGGGATATCATCTCCATTGATATAGACAATCATAAGCTGGACGTGCTGGTATCCGACCAGGAGATGGCAGCCAGGAAGGCCAGGTGGCAGCCGCGCACACCGCAGGTTACCACCGGCTACCTGGCAAGATATGCTTCCCTGGTTACTTCCGCTGACAAGGGAGCTGTGCTGCAGGTAAAATAGGTTTCGCGGCCAGTGGTACCGGGCTGTCCGGCAGTGCCGGCAGGGCCGCGCATCATGAAATAACATGAAGAAAAGGAGTGCAGTATATATGAGCAAATTGACGGGGGCAGAGATTGTAGTTGAATGTTTGAAGGAACAGGGTGTGGACACCGTTTTCGGTTATCCGGGCGGCGCTATCCTGAATATATATGATGCATTGTACCAGCACCAGGATGAAATCACCCACATCCTGACATCCCATGAGCAGGGGGCTTCCCATGCAGCTGACGGCTACGCAAGGGCCACCGGCAAGGTGGGCGTGTGCCTGGCCACATCCGGTCCCGGCGCGACCAACCTGGTGACAGGTATCGCTACCGCTTATATGGATTCCGTGCCCGTGGTGGCCATTACCTGTAACGTGACCAACAGCCTGCTGGGCAAGGACAGTTTCCAGGAAATCGATATTACGGGCGTGACCATGCCCATTACAAAGTATAATTTCATTGTCAAGGATGTGAACCGTCTGGCAAAGGTAATCCGCAGGGCCTTTACCATAGCCCAGACAGGACGTCCGGGTCCTGTGCTGGTGGATATCACCAAGGATGTGACAGCTGCGCTCTGTGAGTATGAGAAGCAGGTACCGGAGGAAATCGTGCGTCAGAGCGACACCATCACAGAGCAGGATATGGACCGGGCTGTGGAGATGATACGAAAGGCAGCAAAGCCCTTTATCTTTGTCGGCGGCGGCGCTGTGCTGTCCAATGCATCCGACGAACTGAGGGCATTTGCCCATAAGATTCAGGCGCCGGTGGCAGACAGCCTTATGGGAAAGGGTGCTTTTGACGGGGCCGATGAGCTGTACACAGGCATGGTGGGCATGCACGGCACCAAGACCTCCAACTTCGGCATAACCGAGGCCGACCTGCTGATTGTGGTGGGTGCCAGGTTCAGCGACCGTGTGACCGGCAATGCCTCCAAGTTTGCAAAGAATGCAAAGATTCTCCAGCTGGATATTGACCCGGCTGAGATTAACAAGAATATTAAGGTGGACGCCAGTATCATCGGCGACGTAAAGGTTATCCTGCGCAAGCTCAACGCCAGGCTGGACCCGGTGAACCACGACGAGTGGATTGCCCACATTGAGCGAATGAAGGATATGTATCCCCTGCGCTATGATAAGAATGTGCTCACAGGACCGTTCATTGTACAGACCATCAATGAGGTGACCGGAGGGGACGCAGTCATTGTCACCGAGGTGGGACAGCATCAGATGTGGGCGGCCCAGTACTACCAGTACCGCCAGCCCCGCACCCTCCTCACTTCGGGAGGACTGGGAACCATGGGATACGGCCTGGGCGCTGCCATCGGCGCAAAGATGGGATGCAGGGACAAGACGGTTATCAATATTGCCGGAGACGGGTGTTTCCGCATGAACATGAATGAAATTGCAACGGCCACCCGGTACAATATCCCGGTGGTGGAGGTCATTGTAAACAATCATGTGCTGGGCATGGTACGCCAGTGGCAGACCCTGTTTTACGGCAAGCGCTATTCCCAGACCATACTGAATGACTCAGTGGACTTTGTGAAGATAGCAGAGGCTATGGGAGCCAGGGCTTACCGCGTGACCCAGAAGGAGGAGCTGGAGCCTGTGCTCAGGGAGGCTATCTCGTTAAACATACCTGTGGTCATTGACTGTCAGATTAGCTGCGATGATAAGGTATTCCCCATGGTATCGCCGGGTGCGCCGATTGCAGATGCTTTTGACGATACGGACTTGAAAATTAATTAAAAACAGTGTATAGTAGTCTTTAATATCTTGGCTGCGTTATCAGATTAGCTTGATAAAGTGCCTGGACAGGTGGGACAGATATACGATGTAGTATACAGTCAGGTGACTTCTCTGTATGCGGTATGGCGTGATATTGTGCCTGGTTCCGCATATGGAGGAGTCCTCTGTGTATATATATTAAAGAGGATATGTGCAGCAAGTACAACCATTTAAGGAGGAGAGCGAGATGAGCAGAGTTTACAATTTTTCAGCAGGACCGGCTGTTTTGCCGGAGGACGTTCTGAAGGAAGCCGCAGCAGAAATGCTGGATTACAGGGGAACAGGAATGTCAGTGATGGAGATGAGTCACCGGTCAAAGGCCTATGACACCATCATAAAGGAAGCTGAATCAGACCTGCGGGTTCTTTTACATATTCCGGATAATTATAAGGTGCTGTTCCTTCAGGGAGGCGCATCCCAGCAGTTTGCCATGGTGCCCATGAACCTGATGAAGAATAAGGTGGCGGATTACATCCTTACCGGACAGTGGGCTAAGAAGGCTTACCAGGAGGGCGGCATTTACGGAAAGGCCAATGCCATTGCATCCAGTTCTGACAAGACCTTCAGCTATATTCCGGACTGCTCCGACCTGCCTGTATCCGAGGATGCAGACTACGTGTATATCTGTGAGAACAACACTATTTACGGCACCAAATACTGGAATCTTCCCAACACAAAGGGAAAGCTTCTGGTGGCTGACCAGTCCTCATGCTTCCTGTCCGAGCCTGTGGATGTGACAAAATACGGCCTGATTTTCGCAGGCGCCCAGAAGAATGTGGGACCGGCGGGAACCGTTATCGTGATTGTGAGGGAGGACCTGGTGACAGAGGATGTGCTGCCCCAAACCCCCACCATGCTCCGCTACAAGACCCATGCGGACGCGGAGTCACTGTACAATACACCGCCTACATACGGTATTTATATGTGCGGAAAGGTATTCAAGTGGCTGAAGGCCAGAGGCGGCCTTGAAGCCATGAAGGAATACAACGAAAAGAAGGCTAAAATCCTCTATGATTTCCTGGATGAAAGCCGGTTGTTTAAGGGGACTGTGGTTAAGAAGGACCGTTCCCTGATGAACGTGCCCTTCGTGACAGGAGATGAGGAACTGGATGCCCTGTTCGTGAAGGAGTCAAAGGCAGCAGGCTTTGAAAATCTGAAGGGACACAGGACCGTGGGCGGCATGCGCGCCAGCATCTATAATGCAATGCCTGCGGAGGGCGTGGAGAAGCTGGTGGAATTCATGGCTGACTTCGAGAAGAAGCACAGGAAATAAAAGTCTTGGGAAAATAGAGGAGAGTTGGTTGATTATGAAAAAAATTCATTGCTTGAACCCGATTGCAAAGTGCGGCACGGAGTTGTTTCCGGCCAGCTACGAGATGACAGACAACATGGCGGAGGCTGACGCTGTTCTGGTGCGCAGCGCTTCCATGCATGATACGGAGCTTCCGGAAAACCTGCTGGCAGTGGGCCGCGCGGGCGCCGGTGTCAACAATATTCCGCTGGATACCTGCGCGCAGAAGGGTATCGTTGTATTCAATACACCGGGAGCCAATGCCAACGGCGTAAAGGAGCTGGTGATTGCAGGTATGCTCATGGCATCCCGTGACATTGTGGGCGGCATCGAGTGGTGCAAGGCCAATGCGGAGGATGACAACATCACCAAGGATACAGAGAAGAGCAAGAAGGCATTTGCGGGCTGTGAGATTAAGGGCAAGAAGCTGGGCGTCATCGGCCTGGGAGCCATCGGCGCAGAGGTTGCCAATGCAGCCACCCATCTGGGAATGGAGGTATACGGATATGACCCGTATATTTCGATTAATGCAGCCTGGAGACTGTCCAGAAATGTAAAGCATATTACCAATGCGGACATCATTTTCCAGGAATGCGATTATATCACTATCCATGTGCCCCTTATGGATTCCACCAGGGGAATGATTAACAAGGAAAAACTGGCTATCATGAAGGATGGGGTTGTAATCCTAAACTTCTCCAGGGATACCCTGGTCAATGACGACGATATGGCGGCTGCCCTGGATGCAGGTAAGGTGCGCTATTATGTCAGCGATTTCCCCAATCCAAAGGTTGCCAACATGGAAAGGGTCATCCTGCTTCCCCATCTGGGCGCTTCCACAAAGGAGTCTGAGGACAACTGCGCCATTATGGCGGTGAAGGAGCTGACCGATTACCTGGAAAACGGCAACATCAAGAACTCCGTCAACTTTCCCTCCTGTGACATGGGCATGTGCCAGGCAGAATGCCGGGTGGCTGTGCTTCATATGAATATTCCCAATATGATTGGACAGATTACGGCAATCCTGGCGGAACAGGGCATGAACATTTCCGACATGACCAATAAGAGCCGGGATAAGTATGCGTACACACTTCTGGATTTGGAACACAAGGCAGAGGATTCCACCATCCAGAAACTGAACACCATCAAAGGCGTACTCAGGGTGCGTGTGGTGAAATAACCGCGGTCCGGATATGAACGGGCATGGGTTGTGACAAACGGATTTCAGACAGGAGAGAAAAGATGGCAGTTGTAAAACCATTTATTTGTATCAGGCCGTCGGCGGATAAGGCTGCCAGGGTAGCGGCCCTGCCTTATGACGTGTATAACCGGAAGGAGGCCTGTGAGGCCGTGAAGGGAAATCCCCTTTCCTTCCTGAACATTGACCGGGCCGAGACTCAGTTTGCGGATGATGTGGACACCTATGACAGCCGCGTCTATGACAAGGCCAGGGAACTGCTGGACTGTCAGATTGAGGAAGGGGTCTATGTGACGGACCCTGAGGAAAATTACTATCTCTATGAACTCACCATGGAGGGCAGGAGCCAGACCGGCATTGTGGCCTGCTGTTCCATTGATGATTATGTGGGCGGTGTGGTGAAGAAACATGAGAATACCAGGGAGGATAAGGAACTGGACCGTATCCGCCATGTGGATACCACCAACGCCCACACAGGCCCCATTTTCCTGGCTTACAGGCAGAACCAGGAACTGAAGGACCTGGTGGCCCGGGTGAAGGAGGATGCGCCTCTGTATGACTTCGTGTCAGAGGACGGAATCCGCCACAGGGTATGGATGATTGGCGCCAGGAACCTGGTGCAGGCTGTGGAGGATGCATTTGCGGCTATACCGGCCACCTACATTGCAGACGGCCACCACAGGGCTGCGTCGGCTGTAAAGGTGGGGCTTAAGCGGAGGGAAGAGAATCCGGATTATACGGGAAGGGAACCCTTCAACTACTTCCTGTCCGTATTGTTTCCTGACGAGGAGCTGAAGATTCTGCCCTACAACCGGGTAGTGAAGGATTTAAACGGTCTGGGTCAGGATGCGTTCCTGGCTGCTGTCTCAGAGCGCTTTGAGCTTACTGAATGCAAAGAATCCGGGGAGGCTGCGTCCGGGCCAAGTGAAAAAGGCACGTTCGGCATGTTCCTTGGGGATACATGGTACAGCCTCAGGATAAAGCCTGAGTTTGAGAGCAGCGACCCGGTGAAGGGACTGGATGTGTCCATCCTTCAGGACCAGCTTCTGGGACCGGTTCTGGGAATCGGGGACCCAAGGGTTGATAAGCGGGTTGATTTTATCGGAGGAATCAGAGGGCTTAAGGAATTGGAACGCAGGGTGCATGAGGACATGGAAGTGGCCTTTTCCATGTATCCCACTTCCATAGAAGAACTGTTATCAGTGGCTGACGCAGGTCTTCTCATGCCTCCCAAGTCCACCTGGTTTGAGCCAAAGCTTCGGAGCGGGCTGTTTATACACAGGCTGGGCTGAGGACTGATGCAATGAATAGAGTAAGAGGGCTGCAGCACCTGATTTGGATGGTGACGCAGCCCTCTTTTGATTTGTGCATTTATGTTGCTTCCAGCTGTTTTCCAAATCCTTGCAAAGATTTTACAGAATTCATCTTCCGGAATTTACATTCAATCTTTAAGATTAAGGACATACCACGGAATGATTAGGAGGAAACGGAGAAATGAAAAGAAGTGTGAAATCAATGACAGCACTGGTCCTGGCAGCTGCAATGGCTGTGTTATCCGGCTGCGGCGCAGCCGCAACGGGAAGCAGCACCCAGGACGCCGCAGGCTCATCCCCGGCACAGGCCGGAGCAGAGGCGGGAAACCAGGCCGGGAACGGAACAGGAACCGGTGCGGATGGAAACAGCTCATCCGATGGAAAGACAGTTATCGAATACTGGCACTGCAATGCAGAAACCCAGGGAGGATTGGTGGTAGACGAGCTGGTTAAGCAGTTTAACGAAAGCAACGACCATATCCAGGTAGTGGCAAAGTACAATCCGGACATGTATAAGGGGCTGATGCAGAACCTTCAGGCAGAGGCTGCCGCGGGCCGTTCCCCGGCGCTGGTGCAGATTGGCTGGGCGTTTCTGGATTACTTTTCCAATAACTTTTCCTATGTGTCTCCCCAGGATGCCATCGACAGGTTCGATAAGGAGGATGCCGGTTTCCTAAAGGACAAATTCCTTCCCAATGTACTGGGGCTGGCCGTAAACAGCGAAGGCTCACAGGTGGGCATTCCTTATTCCTTAAGCAATCCGGTGCTTTATATCAATAAGGATATTTTAAGGGAGGCAGGACTTCCGGAAGAAGGCCCGGCTACCTGGCAGGAGGTCAGGGAGTTTGCAAAGACCATTAAGGAAAAGACCGGAAAGTACGGCTTTTATATGCAGGAGCCTGCGGATTTCTGGGCGCAGCAGGGACTGATTGAGAGCAGCGGCGCAAAGATGCTGATTGCCAATGCAGAGGGCAAAAAGGAGGCTGCCTTTGCCACGGAGGACGCAATTGCGGCCATGCAGCTGATGGCTGACATGGTGAAGGACCAGACAGCCTTACATATCTCCTGGGAGGAGGGATGCCAGAGCTTTATTGACGGCAACTGCGCCATGCTCTACACCACCATCGCCAGAAGGGCTTCCGTGCAGAAGGGCGCGCAGTTTGACGTTGCAACCGTAAAGTCCCCTCTGTGGAATGACAGGGAGCGCATGGTTCCGGCAGGCGGATGCTTCCTGGCCATCACGGCCCAGGGCGACGACCAGGTCAAGGCAGCGTGGGAATTTGAAAAGTTCCTCTACAGCGTGGAGTCTATGGCAGCCTGGACAGAGGGGACCGGCTATGTGCCGCCCAGAAAGGATGTGGCTGAGGCTGAGAACGGACTTAAGACATTTCTGGCTGAAAACAAGATGATGAACGCAGCCATTGAACAGATGGACGGAGTGGTATCCTGGACCGCGTTTCCGGGAGATGCAGGCCTTCAGGCAGAGCAGATGCTCCTTGATATGAGGGACCAGATTCTGGGCGGACAGGTGACGGCAGAGCAGGGCATGAAGGCAGCACAGGATGCCATCAACCAGCTGCTGGCAGTACAGTAACGGGCCGGCATACAGCCATTTACAATAAATCGGAGCGGGTATCCCCGGAATACATATGGGGGTACCTGTCTCTTTATGGAGGTAAAAGCAGATTGAATCAGGAAGAAAAAAAGCAGACATTACTGGGATACCTCTTCCTTGTGCCATCCCTGGCAGTGTTTGCAGTATTCATGTTTTATCCATTGTTTTATACAATCTATCTCAGCTTTTTTGAGTGGAATATGGTGAAGCCGGTGAAGAAGTTTGTGGGGCTGGCCAACTATACGGCTATTTTTAAGGACCCGAATTCCTGGAAGATTGCAGGCAATACGGTTGTCTATATCCTTGTGCTGCTGGTATTGAATTTTGTTCTGCCCTACATTCTTTCCTTTATCCTGTCGGCGGTGATTAGGAAGGGACAGGGCTTTTATAAGGCAGTGTTTTTCCTGCCCAGCGTCATATCTCTGGTGGTGGGGTCCATTCTGTATATCTGGATTCTGAATCCGATTTCAGGCCCGGCGGCCCTGGTGCTCAAATACGTTGGCCTGTCCCTTCCCTTCTGGTCAAAGACAGAGGGGTGGGTCATTGCGGTGCTGAGCGTAATCACCTCCTGGAAGGTATTCGGCTATAATTTTATTATCATCCTGGCCGGTGTGTCGGGGGTATCCTCAGAGGTCATTGAGGCGGCCAGGCTGGACAATATTCCTCTGTGGAAAATATTCCGGGACATGGTGGTTCCCATGAGCTCGGCCACCGGAATCTACGTGTTTATCACCACCATCGTACAGGGACTTCAGTATGTGTTCACTCCCATCAAGGTAGTGACCCAGGGCGGTCCCAACTACGCCAGCTCCAACCTGATATACATGTCCTACCATGAGGCGTTTACCCTGTACCGCACCGGCACCTCGTCAGCCGTGTCGGTGATTACCATGGTGCTGTTCATCGCACTGCTGCTTCTGGAATTCCGGTTTGTGGAAAAGGGGGTATATTATGAAAATTAAAGAAATGCAGCCAGGGTGGCACCTGCTTCTCCTGTGCGCCGTGTTCCTTCTCCTGATGCCCATTGTATTTGCCGTGTCCAACTCCTTTAAGACCATGCAGGACGCCTTTAATACAGTGTTCCAGATTATTCCGGCCAGGCCCACGGTGCAGAATTACATCCATGTATTCAGCAGGCTGCCTTTTTTAAGGATAACAATGAACACCTTTTTGATTGCTGCCACTGTAACTGTTTTTAAGACCGTCACCAGCCTGTTTGCAGCCTATTCCTTTGTGTATTTTGATTTTAAGGGCAAGGGAATCCTGTACTTCATCATGCTGGCCACCATGTTTATTCCTTTTACCGTTACCATGATTCCTAACTATCTGATGATTTCCGGAATGGGTCTCAGTGATAAGATATGGGGCGTGGCCCTGCCCCAGCTGGCGGATGTGCTGGGAATCTTCCTTTTGCGCCAGTCCATGCGGGGAATCCCCAGGGCGCTTATTGAGGCGGCCAGGATGGAAAATGTGAAGAATCTGAAAATCATGAGGGATATCATCATCCCATTGGTACGGCCTTCCATCATTTCCACGGGAATTATTTTCTTCATCAATTCCTGGAATGAATATGTGTGGCCGGTTCTCATACTGAAAAGCAAGGAGAATTATACCCTGTCCCTGGCCCTGCAGATGTATATAAGCGCAGAGGGAGGGACGGAGTTTACCATAGCTATGGCTGTTTCTGTCATGACCATGATTATACCTCTGGGTCTGTACATCCTGTTCCAGCGGTATATCATCAATACCTTTGCCATGTCGGGCATCAAAGGTTAAGGGCATCAAATAAGGAGAAAGAAATGAAAAACATAGTATTCGACCATGTGGTTAAGGCGTATGATAAAAATGTAATCGTGAAGGATTTAAATATGGAAATCAGGGAAGGAGAGCGCCTGATACTGTTAGGACCATCCGGCTGCGGCAAGTCCACCACCCTGCGGATGATTGCGGGCCTGGAGAAGCTCAGCGGAGGAAACCTGTATATGGACGGCCGCCTGGTAAACCATGTGCCCTGCGGGGAGCGGAATGTGTCCATGGTATTCCAGAACTACGCCCTGTTTCCTCACATGACGGTGAAGGATAACATTATTTACGGCTTAAAGGCCCACAGGATGAATCCGCAGGAGATAAAGACCAGGCTTTCGGAGGTTCTGGATATGCTGGATTTGAAGGGACTGGAGGAGCGCAGGCCAAAGGACCTTTCCGGCGGCCAGCGCCAGAGGGTTGCCCTGGCCAGGGCAGTGGTAAAGCGTTCGGATTATTTCCTGCTGGATGAGCCCCTTTCCAATCTGGATGCCCAGCTGAGGCTGAGGGCCAGGAAGGAACTGGTGAAAATCCATGAGATGTACCGTCAGACCATGATTTATGTAACCCATGACCAGATTGAGGCCATGACCGTGGGGCAGCGTATTGCCCTGATGCATGAAGGAAAAATGCAGATGCTGGATACCCCGTCCAATGTATACAACCGCCCCGCCAATGTATTTACCGCCAGGTTTATTGGTTCCCCTTCCATGAATATTGTGGAGGCATCCTATACAAAGGGAACGCTGGTGATTGGAAGACAGGTTGTATGGCTGCCGGACATGTGGTCAGGACTGGCCTCCCGCAATGAGTCCGGCCGCCTGTTTCTTGGAATCCGGCCGGAGCACATGGCTTTGATGCGCAGGCACCAGGACAACACCCTGGAGGGAATTGTAAGGTACGTGGAGGATTACGGCAACCGGTACGGCGTATATGTGCAGGTGGATAATATGGAGTTCATTGCTGTGAGCGAGGGGGATATCCCGGCTCCGGGGGAGATGGTCTTCATCCGGCCTGATTTTGACAGAATTCATCTCTTTGACAGGGCGACCCAGGTATCTTTGGGCTATCCTGAACAGCTCAGGGCTGCCAAAGAGCCATATATTGTCCAAAAAGGCGCAGGGAAGAAGGGAGAGAACACCAATGGCTTTGCTCATCAGTACCAATATGTATAAGGCAGAGGAGTTTAAGAGAATTCTGCCCTATGTGGAAACGTGGAAGGGAAGGGTGGGGGTGGAGGTATTTCCCATGTTCCACCGGGAGACATTTGCTCCTCTTCTGGAGGAAAGCATGGGTGTTCTGAGCCGCGTTCCCATCAGCTTTCACGGTCCCTATTACAAGGCGGAGCATTCAGCTCCCCAGGGAACCCCGGAGTATGGGGATACTATGGAACTGGTGAAACAGACCCTTTATTATTGCAGGAAACTGAACAGCCGCTATATGGTATTCCATCACAATAACTGTGCGGTTGGGGATAAGGAGAGGATGCTTCGGGATTCCTGCATGGATTACCGCAGGGTGGATGAGCTGTTTTTCAGCTTTGGAATACCGGTGGCCGTGGAGAATGCAGGGGTCATGGACCGGAACAACATGCTGCTGGACGAGGAGGAATTTGTTTCCCTGTGCCAGGGGGAACATTACCCGGTACTCATAGACATCGGCCACGCCCATGCCAATGGCTGGAACCTGCGCCGTGTCATGGAGCGCCTCCGGGGGCAGATTCTGGCATACCATGTTCATAACAATGACGGGATACACGACAGCCACAGGCGAATCAGTGACGGAACCCTGGATGTCCGCAGCTTTCTGACATGGGCCAGGGAATATACGCCTGAGGCTGACCTGGTAGTGGAATACGGCATGGAGACAGCGGATGATTGCAGGGGAATCGCAGAGGACGTGGAGCTGCTTCTGGCATGGGGGCATGGTTTATGATAATACGGAACAGGTAAAGCGGCGGTTAAAACTTACAATTTCCGTAAAGCTATTGTATTTAGCGCTGGTTTGTGGTACGAAAGAGGTGATATTGAACAGGGGAGGAATGAATGAAGAGAGAAGGAAGAACGCAGCGCAACATAAAATCCATATGCCTTATGGCTGCCGGAAGTCTCTGTATGGTTTATTATATTCTGGGCGGAATCCTTAGGAGTTACCGCCTGTCCGCGTTTTGGATTTGGATGGCAGTGGGAATTCTGCTCACAGCAGCCGGTTTTCTGGATTGGCGGATGAAGAGACAGGGACGGACCTGGTTCAGACACAGATGGAGCAGGCGTGCTGCAGGCGCTTTGTTTCTGGCGGCGGTTCTGTATTTTTGCGCAGTGGAGGCGCTGGTTTTTTCCGGTGTCATGTCAAAGGGGACAGCGGGGTTAGACTATCTGATTGTGCTGGGAGCCGGTGTGTATGGGGAGGAGCCCAGTCCGGCCCTGCGCTCCAGGACAGAGACAGCCATCCGGTATCTTGAGGAAAACCCGGGTGCCAAAGCAGTGCTTTCCGGAGGTCAGGGACCTGGGGAGGCCATAACTGAGGCAGAGTGCATGGCCCGTCTTATGGAGGCGGAGGGAATCGCCCCATACCGGCTTGTGAAGGAGGAACACTCCACCACAACGGCGGAAAATATAAAGAACAGCTATGAACTCATAGGTGGAACAGACAAACGGGTGGGCATTGTAACCAGCAACTTCCATGTGTTCCGGGCCGTGGTGACAGCCCGGGCCGCAGGCGGGGAGCATGTGACGGGGATTGCAGCCCCCTTCTCCGGTATCCTGTTGCCTCATTACATGGTCCGGGAATGGCTGGCCTTTACCGTGGATTTTGGTTTTGGGCGTTTCCACACCGGAGCAGGGTTCTGGAAACATTTCAGTTAAGGCCGGTCCTCCTGCATTATTATATTCAGAATTCCTACAGGCGGAGGTACAGCTGAAAAATAAAAAGGCTGGAACAGTAATCGGCGGATTGATTACGTTTCAGCCTTTTTGTTTTTTCCTATACTCGTCAATCACGTACTTAGCCTTCTCAGCATATTCGCTGGGGGTATAAATATAGTACTGGATTTCCAGCTCAGGCCGTTCGCCCAGCCTGCCCATGAGCATGCCGGTCCGCCTGCTCCGGGCGCCTGTATTGACAACCTTTACTTCATAAGGAATCTGTCCGGCTTTCAGGGCCTGCTGTACGGTGGCGTACAATTCCAGATTGTTGGTCATAAACACTTCTGCTTTTTTCTTTTTACCGAACATGGATGCCTCCTATTCTGTCATCGGAGGACCGGGACAGGGCTGTCTGCCGGCGGCCGTCCGCCTGTAATAAAATCAGGTTCTGTATATATCTTATCATATTTCACAATAAATTCCATCAGAAAATATCCAATGGATAATTAAGACTATGAATTATCTACAATATATACAAAAACACAGGATGAGTTCAGAATATTGGACAATTTGCCAGGATTACGGATGGTTTAGGCGGCAGTGAGAGGATATAATGAGATTACAAACAAACACGGAAAAGACAGGGGGATGGGTATGACAAGGGAAGAGATTCTGGTCCATGTGGACCATACGCTGTTAAAGGCAGTCTCAACATGGGATGAAATACGGACACTCTGTGAGGAAGCCATTGAAAACCATACGGCTTCCGTCTGTATACCTCCCAGCTATGTAAAGCGGGTGGCGGAAGCCTATGGGGACAAGCTGAATGTGTGCACGGTCATCGGGTTTCCGCTGGGATACAACACCACGGAGACAAAGGTTTACGAAACCCAGAAGGCCCTGGCGGACGGAGCCGGGGAAGTGGACATGGTGGTAAACATCGGTGATGTGAAAAACGGCGGGTTTGCCAGGGTCACACGTGAAATCGAGGCGGTCAAAAAGGCAGCGGGGAACCATGTGGTAAAGGTAATCATCGAAACCTGCTATCTGACAGAGGATGAGAAAAGAGAACTGTGCAAATGCGTAACGGACGGTGGGGCCGACTATATAAAGACCTCCACGGGATTCGGGACAGCAGGTGCCAGGATTGAGGATGTCAGGTTATTTAAGCAATACATTGGCGAGGGCGTGAAGATTAAGGCTGCGGGAGGCGTGAAGACCAGGGCGGATTTGGAAATGTTCCTGGAGGAAGGATGCGACCGTATAGGCACCAGCTCCGCCCTCAGGCTTTTAAGCGGACAGGAAGCGGGAACCTATTGATTTCTTATATCAAACATAAACCATATTAACAAAGTTTAAAGGAGGATAAAGGTAATGAAAAAAAGAAGAATAATTCCGGTTTTATGCGCAGCAGCAGTGGCTGTCAGCCTGGCAGGCTGTTCAGGCGGTTCAGGTTCTGCAACAGAGAAAGGCGCTGACACCCAGGCGCCCAAGGCAGAGGCCGGTGCAGAGGCAGGGAAGGATGAGTCTGCTGAGGCAAAGAAGGAAGAGGGAGGCTCTGGTTCAGCCGACGAGAAGCTGATTATCTACAGCCCTCTTACAGAGTCCATGATTGATTCCATGCTGGCCATGTTCGAGGAGGACACGGGGATTGACGCTGAGTGCCTGGCCATGGGCACCGGCGACGCGCTTAAGAGAATCCAGACAGAAGCCGATAACCCCCAGGCAGACATCCTTTGGTCAGGGACCATTGGAACCGTGAAGAATAAGAGCGAATACTTTGCGGATTACGTCACAACCAACGAGGATGCGTTCTATGATGAGTATAAGAACACAGAGGGCAATCTGACACGTTTTGACACCATTCCGTCTGTTATCATGGTGAATACGGACCTGATTGGCGATATCAAGATTGAGGGATATGAGGACCTGCTGAATCCTGAATTAAAGGGCAAGATTGCATTTGCAGACCCTGCGGCCTCCTCCTCTTCCTTTGAGCATCTGGTAAACATGCTCTACGCAATGGGCGGCGGCAATCCTGACAATGGATGGGACTATGTAAAACAGTTCTGTGCACAGCTGGACGGCAAGCTGTTAGGCGGTTCTTCCGCAGTGTATAAGGGCGTTGCAGACGGAGAATACACCGTGGGACTTACCTTTGAGCAGGGTTCTGCCCAGTATGTGGGCGCCGGCGCGCCGGTCAAGACCGTTTATATGAGCGAAGGCGTTATCTTCCGCGGCGACGGCGTATACATCATCAAGGGCTGCCCCAATGAATCCAATGCCCAGAAGTTTGTGGACTGGCTCACCAGCAAGGACGTACAGGAATTCATGAATAATACCCAGTACAGAAGAACCATCCGCAAGGATGTGGAGGCAGGAGACGCCATGGTTCCCATGGACCAGATTAAGGTAATCCAGGACGACGAGACAGACACCGCGGCACACAAGTCTGAGTGGCTGGATGCGTTTAAGGAGCTGTTTACAGAGTAAACAAATCCGGACATCAGGTGTTGCATAACAGTACATACATCGGGGGCGTGGCTTAATATGTCAGCCCCCTTCATTTTAGAGGAATTGAGGGGAAACGTATGAGTGTTTCAATTGGAATTGACAATGTAGTGAAAAAATATGGGGACCTGACCATTATACCGGACCTGTCCGCCTATATAAAAAATGGTGAATTCTTTACCCTGCTGGGACCATCCGGATGCGGCAAAACCACCCTGCTGCGCATGATTGCCGGATTTAACAGCATAGAAGGGGGAACCATTCAGTTTGACGACAAGGTCATCAATGATATACCGGCCCAGAAAAGGAACATCGGCATGGTGTTCCAGAGCTATGCCATCTTTCCCCATCTGACGGTCCGTCAGAATGTGGAGTATGGCCTGAAAATCCGCAAGGTGCCAAAGGACCACATGAAGGAGCGGGTGGATGAAATCCTGAAGGTGGTAAAAATTGATGAATACCAGGACCGTCTGCCGGAGCGTCTGTCCGGCGGCCAGCAGCAGAGAGTTGCCCTGGCAAGGGCCATTGTTATCCATCCCCAGGTGCTTCTTATGGATGAGCCGCTGTCCAATCTGGATGCCAAACTGCGTATTGAGATGCGCAGCGCCATCCGTGATGTGCAGAAGCAGGTGGGTATTACCACGGTTTACGTGACCCATGACCAGGAGGAAGCCCTTGCCATTTCAGACAGGATTGCAGTTATGAAGCTGGGCATTATCCAGCAGATTGGAAGTCCCCAGGACATCTATGCAAGGCCCTACAATGCGTTTGTATCCACCTTTATCGGCCATTCCAATCTCTTTTTCGGAACCATAAAAAAACAGGGAAGCGTGCCTTCGGTTGTGTTTGCAAACGGGTACCATGTGGAAATGCCCAACCTGGTGGATACAGTGGCAGAGGGGCAGAAGGTGGTGGTGTCTGTCCGTCCCGAGGAATTTTCCCTGAATCCGGAAGGCATGGAATGCGAAATCATCAGCAGGACCTTCCTTGGCAAATACACCAACTACTTCCTGCGCTTTGAAGACGGCATGGTGCTGGATGACCAGCCCAGCATTGAATACTCCCAGGATTTGGGCCATGTGGACCGCATCTTCGGAGTGGGAGAAAAGATACGCCTTAGACCGAACCCCAATAAAATCAACGTGTTCACCGAGGACATGGAACAGAGTCTGATAAAGGATGTGAAGAGATATGACGAATAAGAAAATCAGGTGGGACTTCTGGACCATCGTGACAGTGGTCATCATTGCCCTGTTTGCCCTCTTCCTTCTCTATCCGCTTATCAGCCTTTTCTTAAGCGGTTTCAAGGACACGGAGACAGGGGTGTGGACCATTGACAACTATGCCAGGTTCTTTTCAAAGAAATACTATAAAAGCGCACTGCTCAACTCGTTTAAGCTGACCTTCAGCGTGACTGTGGTAGCCATTGTACTGGGGGTACCCCTGGCCTACTTTATGTCGTTCTATAAGATTAAGGGTAAAGGAGTGCTGGAAATCCTGTTCATCATTTCAATGATGAGCCCCAACTTCATCGGCGCCTATTCCTGGATACTGCTTCTGGGTAGAAGCGGAACCGTGACCCAGTTCTTAAAGGGCCTGGGTATCCATATGCCGTCCATTTACGGCTTTGGCGGAATGCTGCTGGTGTTTGCCCTTAAGCTGTATCCGTTTATCTATATGTATGTGTCGGGGGCCCTTAAGAAGATAGACGTGGCCCTGTCCGAAGCCGCGGAGAGCCTGGGATGCGGAGGACTGAAAAAGGTATTTACCGTCATCATGCCCCTGGTAACCCCGACCCTGATAGCGGCAGCCCTGCTGGTGTTCATGAACTGTATGGCTGACTTTGGTACGCCTGCCCTGATTGGCGAGGGATACCGCGTCATGCCTACCCTGGTATATTCCGAGTTCGTGGGAGAGACAGGAGGCTCCGCCAACTTTGCAGCATGTATGGCAACCATCATGGTGGTAGTCACTGCGACAGTGTTCCTGCTGCAGAAATGGTATGTGAACACCAAGTCCTTTACCATGAGCTCCATGAGGCCCATCCAGCCCAAGGAAGTCCATGGCATCAAGGGATTTTTCATCCACCTGTTTATCTATCTGCTGGCAGCCACCTCCATCATACCCCAGTGCATGGTTGTGTATACCTCCTTCCGCGCTACCAAGATGCAGGTGTTTGTGGATGGTTTTTCCCTGGAAAGCTACCGCAAGGTGTTTTCCACTGCCATCCAGTCCATCAAGAATACATATCTGTACTGCCTGGCAGCCATTGTAATCATCGTGGTCCTGGGCATGCTCATTGCTTACCTGGCAGTGAGGCGCAAGAGCTGGCTCACCAACGCAATAGATACCATCGCCATGTTCCCTTACATCGTACCGGGTTCTGTCCTTGGTATCACGCTGCTGATTGCATTTAACCATCCTCCTATGATGCTGGCTGGTTCTGCCATCATCATGGTCATATCCCTGGTCATCCGGAGACAGGCCTATACGCTGCGCTCCAGCTCCGCCATCCTCTATCAAATCAGCCCGAGCATGGAGGAGGCTGCCATCAGCCTGGGGGATTCGCCCTCCATGTCCTTTGTAAAGGTGACGGCGAAAATGATGCTTCCCGGCGTTGCGTCCGGCGCCATATTAAGCTGGATTACGCTGATTAATGAACTCAGTTCTTCCGTCATGCTCTATACGGCCAACACAAGGACAATGTCAGTGGCCATTTACAATGAGGTTATCCGGGCCAGCTACGGTACCGCCGCTGCCCTGGCAACCATACTGACAGTTACCACCGTGGTATCCCTGCTCATCTTCTTCAAGGTGTCAGGCAATAAGGACGTGACAATGTAGCTGTCATATGATAAACTGAACTGTGCAGTATTGTACAAAATTAACGGTAAAAGGTGCAGGCGTATGAAGAAGCGAAAACAAACATGTTTCAGGGACGAAATCCGGAAAAGTTTGATTTTCCATGCGCTTGCACCTTGTTTTATATCGCTGGTGGTCCTTCTTCTGGTGTTTACCGCAGTGGGGTCCCAGCAGATTATCCGCAAGAGCAGCACCATGCTGGACCATTTTTCCAGGGAGTTTGAGGGCGTTATTGACAGCTATGTGGACGAGAACAAGAAGGTGGCCGGGACCCTGGATGTGGGGCTTTTTAAGGGACAGCCCTCCTATAAGACGGAGACCGTGTCGGACATTTACCGGTTCCTTAACAGCCAGGTCTACAGGGGGGATTATTACCTGTTTGACCAGGAACGGAATCTGGTTTTCTCCACCAACAGCCAGGCCAGCGTCATACAGTACATAGGCAATTACCTGCCCTGGAACACAACGGACCGGAATGACAGTAAAAATGACTGTATCTTCATTTACGACAACACGGTGGTGGACGGCAGGGCGCTTCCGGCGTGGCTCATGTTCCAGACCGTTGTAAAGGACGGCAGGCTTCAGGGCTACAGCGGTTTTGTGCTGAAGGCCGATGCCTTTAAGGAACGGCTGGGAAACATGGAGCAGCCCGTGCTGCTGATTAATAAGTTCAACCGGCTGTTCACAGACGGAGTGTCCAGGTTTCAGAATGACCGGGGCAAGCTGGTGGAGGAATTCCGGGACGGCGGCAACCTGGTGCACCTGGATAACAGATGGTACTATACCAACAGCGTGTCCGTGCTGGATAAGGAGGCCTCAGTACAGGTCATATATGACTGCACTTCCTTTGTACAGCTGTGCTTTATGTCCCTGGTGCTGGTGGGGTTCCTGGCACTGGCAGTGACCCTGGCCATTTACCGCAGCGCGGGCAAGGTGGCGGACAAGAAAACGGAAATCATATACGACCTCATAGGCGCCCTGGACCAGGTGGAGAAGGGGGATTTGGATGTGTCCCTGGAAATCACCTCCGGGGATGAGTTTGAACGCATCGGACATTCCTTCAACACCATGATTGGAAGCATACGCCATCTGCTGGCCAGGCATCAGGAGCTGGCAAAGGAAAATATGCTGGCAACGGTCCAGATTCTGGAGTCCCAGTTCAACCCCCATTTTCTCTTCAACACCCTGGAATCCATCCGGTATATGATAAAGTTCGGGCCGGGGGAGGCGGAGAAAATGCTGGTCAGCCTGTCCAGGATGCTGCGCTACAGCATCCAGAACGGCAAGGATGTGGTGACGGTGAAGGAGGAGATGGATTTCATTAGCCGGTATCTGCAGGTTATGCTGTACCGGTACGGGGACCGGTTAAAATACAGCATTGACCTGGAGGAGGGCAGCAAGGGTGCGTCCATACCAAGGATGACCCTGCAGCCTATTGTGGAGAATTCCATTAAGTACGGTTTTGGAGAGGACAGGGACTGTCTGGAGATTCGCATCCGGACCAGAATACAAAACAGCGTCCTTTCCGTCATCATAGCGGACAACGGCGTGGGAATACGGCCTGAGCTCTTAGGGGAGCTGAGGGCCAATCTGGAACAGGGGCAGAACCAGACAGACCATATCGGTATTTATAATGTCCATAAGAGAATACGCCTGGTATATGGAAGCAGGTATGGAGTTGGGATTGACAGTAAAATGGAAGAGGGGACAGTGGTGACGCTCCGGGTACCATGTGAGGAGTGATGCACACTCCCGGCGTAAAGATGGGGGAATCTGTCATGTTATTAAAAGTAGTGATTGTGGAGGATGAGGAAATCATCAGAAAGGGGCTTACTTTTGCCCTGAACTGGCTGGATATGGGCTGCATCATTGTGGGCACGGCCAAGGACGGGGCAGAGGGGCTGGAAACCATTCGGAGGGAACAGCCGGATATAGTGCTGACCGACATCAAGATGCCTAAGATGAACGGGCTTAAGATGATAGAGACAGCCATAAAAGAACAGCATTTTTACAGTCTGGTGCTGACCAGCTATTCGGAGTTTGAACTGGCACGGCAGGCCATCCATATGGGGGTTACGGACTATCTGCTAAAGCCTGTGGACGAGGATGAGTTAAAGGAATCCCTGGACAAAATCCGGCAGCAGATAGCCTATGCCAGCAAGTACGAGAAAATCGAGAAGATATCCCAGGACAGGATTCTGACTGTTTATGACGAGTGGAAGATATTTGACAGCGCAAAGAACAGCATGGACCCCTACGTAAAGAAGACCTATGAGTTCGTCAAACAGCATTATAAGGAAAAGGTGAGCATCAACCAGGTGGCGGAAAGCCTGGGGGTCAGCACCAGCTATCTCAGCAGGAAGCTGAAGGCAGGGCTTAACACCACATTTGTGGACCTGTTAAACCAGTACAGGATTAAAAAAGCCCTGAACATGCTGAACCAGGGCACCATGCGGATTTATGAGATATCGGACGAACTGGGATTCAGCGAGTATAAACATTTCTGCAGCGTGTTTAAAAAATACACCAATGTGACGCCGTCGGAGTTTTTAAAGAACGGCGGCGTGGCTGTGGTGGGAGAGAAAGAAAGCCGTGGATGAAACGGTGGTCCGTATAAGGGACGATGGGACCAGGGTGTGAGACAGGCCGCGGGTAATGGGCACCGCAGGTAAATAAAAGGCGCAGCTTTTTTGCATGTGACATGCAAAAGAGGATGCGCCTTTTTGGCGGAATACAGGATATGGGAAGGGACGCCGCCCGGCGGGAGTGAGTTAAAGCGGTTTTTCTGCTGATTCCGCCAAAGGCCCTGCCTGGGACGGCGTAGCCGGCTGCGCCGGAACCAGCGGGTCCCTGATGCCGTATACCCGTTTCCACTCCTTTGTTCCCTCCACCTTCACTGCCTCGCAGCGGTTCAGGTTCAGGAATTTTACCAGCTCATAGCAGCTGACCCAGATTTCATTGTTGCTGTCCTTCTGGGATTCATCAAAAATCAGCTCCAGGCCAAAGTGGAGATGGGGTTCGTCGATGTTGTTGGTATTTTCCGTATGGCTGTATCCGGTGCGTCCCAGATAGCCGATAATGTCCCCGGCCTGCACCACGCTGCCTACCTCCAGCCCGGACTGGTAGGGGTAATTTTTGCGCAGATGGGCGTAATAATAGTAGCGCTTGTGGTCAAAGCTCCGGATTCCCAGCCGCCAGCCGCCATACTGGTTCCAGCCCAGGGCTTCCACATAGCCGGATTCCACGGCAACCACCGGTGTTCCAACCTGGCCCATCATGTCATGGCCCAGGTGCTGGCGCTTGAAGCCGTAGCTGCGGGCCACGCCGAAGTCGTCAAAATCACTGTAGGGAAAGCCTTTTGCAATGGGGGAAAAAGCCTTGAGTCCGTATTTTGTCACCCACACCGTGGCAGGGTCCCCGGGAGCGCCTCCGGCCACGCCCGAGGGAAGATAGGCAGCCGGGGCCTCGCCCGCAGGAATTTCAGCCTCAAACTGCCCTACCATGCCGTCCAATACAGCCCCGTAAGCCTGGCGGTAGTAGGAGTAGTATTTCATGTCCTTTGTCAGTTCTTCCATGGTGGTTTCGCCGTTTTTCAGCTTTTCAGCCACCGCAGTCATGTGTTCCGCTTTGTATTTGGAAAAGTCTCCGCCGTAGCGGGTTCCCAGATAGGCCAGTAAATCCACCCAGTTCAGATGGATATCTGCCTGACAGGTGTCCACATCAAGGCGGAATGCCTGGTTCATTGCTTCTGAAGTGACGCCGAAGTCCACCCATTTGATGTAATCCTTCTTTTGGTCTGCGTTATGGGTATTGCTTTTATCCTTGTATTTATCTGCCCCTGCCTTGTCCGGGCCTGGGCCGTCCATGCTTTCCAGGGGATTCATGTATCCGGCCAGCCTGGAGGCCTGGCTCATCACTGCCTGGCCCGGGTCTGTCTTAAATAGGAAGATACCGAGACACAGCAGGCTCAGCACCAGCATTTCACCGTAAATCACGGTCTTTGTACTGATATGTAAATGCTCCCGGAGCATTCGGAAGAATCTCATGATATACCGCCTCCTGACACCCTTTCGGGAAATATGGGTCCTAAAGCAATCTTATGCCTGTCCATGCCGTTTTATGCATGAATCAGGGGAGCGGGGGCAATTTATACAAAAGAAAAACTTTCTTCTTTTGGCCGTAAACGTATACGGCCGTAAAATTTACGAAAAAATGTCTAAATTATTATGCAAAATGCATAGGGGTACCTGTGCATTTTGTTGGTTCTGGAAATGGCGGGAAAATCCCGCTGATGGTATAATATTTTCATACGTAAACGTTTACGAAAACCATTCTTTAACAGGAGAATTGGGGAGAAGGCCTATTATGAAACAAGTAACAATCAAAGATATTGCCAGGGAGGCAGGGGTATCCATCGCCTCTGTATCCAGGGCATTAAACGGGATGGACGGTATCAGTGAGGAAAACCGGAACCGGATACTCCGGGTATGCGAACGGCTTTCCTACACGCCCAACGGCCTGGCCCGGAGTCTTGTGAAGCGCAGGACCCAGACCATAGGCATTATCATGCCGGATATCATGAGCCCTTTTTATTCCGAACTCATGGTGAAGGCATCGGACGCTGCCCACAAGAGAGGCTACCAGGTGCTGCTGTGCAACAGCTTCCGGGAACTGAAGGCGGAGCGGGATTATCTGAAGCTCCTGGCGGAACACCAGGTGGAGGGAATCCTCATATTCCCCATTGGTCCCAGGAGCACGGAGAGCATGGCCGAATTCATACACAATGTACCCATGGTGGCGCTCAATGAGCTTACGGGCCAGTGCGGGATTCCCTATGTCTGCGCTGATGAGGAACAGGCAGGCAGGATAGCTACCGAGTATCTCATATCCAGGGGATGCCGTAACCTGCTGTTTGTAGGATTTAAGCCGGAACGTCTGGCCCACCGGTACAGGGCAACCAGTTTTCTGGAGACAGCCAGGGCAAAGCGGATTCCCGCCCAGATATATGAGTGCAATCTGGATTTTCGGACCAGCTTTGAGAGGGGATACAACCACTTCAAGCATTTCCTTCAGAGCGGACTGGCCATGCCGGACGGAATCGTGGCTGCCAGCGATGCCACGGCCAACGGGATTGTCAAGGCATGCCGGGAGAATGGAATCCGCATACCTGAGGATTTTTCTCTCATTGGATTTGATAATATAACAGAGGAGCTTCCCTACATCGAGCTGACCACGGTGGCGGTTTCCCACGAAGAACAGATGGAAACAGCCGTGGAGCTGCTGCTGGGAATGGTGGAGGAGGGTGCGCCTGTGGGGGGCAAGGCTTCCGTAAAACTGGAACCGCGGCTGGTGGAGCGGCGTTCCTGCAAGGGCTGAACCAAGGGTTAAACCAAGGGCTGATATGAAAGAGTATGCAGGCAACAGAAAGGAGCAGGCAGTATGCAGACAGACACAAAGGCCGGAACAAAAGGCGGCGTCCCGGAGTTTTCCAGGAAACGCCGGCTTATGAACCAGGCAGGAAGCATTGTAAAGAATCCTTACAATATCATGGTGGTCATTTCCGTGGTATTCATGGTTTATCTGATTCTGATTCCATTGGGACAGATGATTATACAGACACTTACCCTGGCAGGCGCGGATGCAGCCAGAGTGGACGGGGGCCAGGAGGGGATGTTTACCCTCTATTACTGGAAACGGGTCCTGACCAGCAGCATTTCCCAGAAAATGCTGTGGACGCCCCTTAAGAATTCCTTATTGATATCCGTGTGCACGGCTGCCTTTGGAATCACCCTGGGCTCCCTGCTGGCATGGCTCATGGTCCGCAGCGACCTGCCCTATAAGAAATTCTTTTCTTTGGCCCTTATCATTCCCTATATGATACCATCCTGGTGCAAGTCCATGGCATGGCTTACCATTTTCAAGAATGAGCGTGTGGGCGGCGCCCAGGGTCTTCTGGGATTTTTGGGAATCCAGACGCCGGACTGGCTGGCTTACGGGCCATTTGCCATTATCGTGGTGCTGGTCATCCACTATTACGCCTACGCCTACCTGCTGGTGTCCTCAGCCCTCAGCTCCATCAACTCAGAACTGGAGGAAATGGGGGAAATCCTGGGAGCCAGCAAGGCCAGGATACTTACAAAGATTACCTTTCCCCTGGTGATGCCGGCCATCCTGTCGGCAGTCATCATGACCTTTTCAAAGGCCATGGGTACTTTCGGCGTACCATCGGTTTTAGGCCTTAAGATTGGATACTACACCGTATCCACCACCATGTACAACTCCATTCAGAACGGCCAGAACCGGGTGGCGTTTGCCATATCCCTGATTCTCATTGCCATTGCATCCTTCAGCGTGTTCCTGAACCAGAAGGCCATTGGCTCCAGAAAATCCTTCAGTACCATCGGAGGCAAGGGAAGCAGGAGCAATCCCATCAGACTGGGAAAGTGGAGACCGGTCATTGTTGGAATCCTCATTGCCTTTATTGCGGTGGCCGTGGTGTTCCCGGTGGTCATCCTGCTGTACCAGTCCTTTATGCTGGAGCCGGGCAACTACAGCCTCAGCAATTTTACCCTTCATTACTGGACCGGAGGTTCGGTTCCCACCATCGACCAGGGTGAGCCGGGCATATTTAAGAATCCGCAGTTTATGAAATACGTGGTCAATACCATTAAGCTGGTGGTGCTTACCTCCCTGTTCGCAACCGTGTTCGGACAGCTCATCGGCTATATCAATTCCAGGGGACGCAAGCTGTTCTCAGGAAAGCTGGTGGAGCAGCTGGTGTTTATACCTTACCTGATTCCGTCCATTGCCTTTGGCGCCATGTACCTGGCCCTCTTTGCAACGGCCAAGAAAATAGAAATGTTCGGCTACCGCATCACCCTGGTGCCGTCCTTGTACGGGTCCTTTGCCCTGCTGGTGCTGATTGCGGTGGTGAAGAACATGCCCTTTGCCTCCAGGGCAGGAACGTCCAATATGCTCCAAATCAGTACGGAGCTTGAGGAGGCCGCCCAGGTGGAAAATGCAGGATTCCTGCGCAGGTTCTTTAAGATTGTGTTCCCCCTGTCAAAGGGCGGTATGATAAGCGGATTCATGCTGGTGTTCATCAGCATCATGAAGGAACTGGACCTGATAGTCATACTCATGACGCCCAGCCAGCAGACGCTGCCCTATATGGCCTATGCCTATTCGGCAGAGAACCTGATACAGCTGTCAAGTGCCGTGACCATCGTTATGTTTGTACTGGTATTCTTCGTCTACTGGTTTGCCAATACCTTTACGGACGCGGATATCACCAAGGGCTTTTAATGCAGGAGGATATGAAAGATGAGCAGAATTGAATTAAGAGGAATCAATAAATATTACGGCAAGAACCATGTGTTAAAGGACATCAACCTGGTGATTGAGGACGGGGAGTTCATGACCCTGCTGGGGCCGTCCGGCTGTGGCAAGACCACTACGCTGCGCGTGGTGGCCGGCCTGGAGAAACCCCAGGAAGGATATATGTACATGGGGGACAGGGAGATTGTCAATGCGCCTGAAAAGTTTTATGAGGAGCCGGGAAAGCGCCATTTAAACCTGGTGTTCCAGTCCTATGCCCTTTGGCCCCATATGACGGTATTTGATAATGTTGCCTTTGGCCTGGAGGTGGCAAAGGTTCCGAAGGAGGAAATACGTAAAAAGGTTGAAAATGCCTTAAAGCGGATGAGGATTGAGGCGTTTATTGACCGGTATCCGTCAGAGCTGTCCGGCGGCCAGCAGCAGCGCGTGGCCATAGCCAGGGCCATTGTGTCGGAGCCGGAGGTGCTGCTTCTGGATGAGCCGTTGTCCAACCTGGACGCAAAGCTGAGAATCGAGATGCGAAGTGAAATCAAACGGCTCCATCAGGAGCTGGGCACCACCATTATCTATGTAACCCATGACCAGACAGAGGCCCTGACCATGTCCACCAAGATAGCCATTTTCTTTGAGGGCGTGCTGGAGCAGGTGGCGCCTCCCATGGAGCTGTACCAGAACCCGGCCTCCCTGCGGGTGGCTGATTTCATCGGCAATCCAAAGGTGAATTTCCTTCCGGGAAAGGCGCAGGTGTCAGGCGGTACCATGACAGTGGAATCCGTATTGGGCACTGTGTCCTTTGGCAGCGCATCCTTTACCCAGGCTGCTCCGGACAGCGGAAGCTTTGAGGCAGTGGTGGGGGTGAGGCCGGAGCTGGTGGAGATATTGGACGGACCTGCAGAGGGAAGCATAGAGGCGGAGGTATACTCCGTGATGCCTGCCGGCTCAGAGACAACCATTTACCTGGAAGTGGGCGGGGAACGTATTCTGTCAAAGCAGAACGGCCTCAAACAGTACAGCCCGGACCAGAAGGTGTGGCTGCGGATTAATCCGGATAAGATGAATGTATTCTGCAAAGACAGCGGCAGGCTGGCAAAGCTGGCTGTCATGGATGCACAGTAAATGATAGAAATGCAATCAAATAAAATAAAGGAGAAGATATCATGAGGAGAAGAGGAAAACGTTTATTGGCACTGGCATTGGCAGGCATTATGGCCGCGTCTGCACTTACGGGCTGTGAGAAAATTGAGGACACGAAGGCTGCTTCCGAGAACACCACAGCGGCCAAGGCAGCAGATGAGGGCAAGGCCGGGGAAGCATCAGGAGAAAAGGAGGCACAGAAAGAGGACGCGGGAGATAAGGCCGGCGAAAAGGCGGCAGGGGAAAATACGGCGGCCACACCGGAGGAGCAGTGGGCTGTGGATGCCGGCCTGTATGAGGATGAAACCTCGGATGAGCTGTATAAGAAGGCACTGGATGAGGAGGGCGGAAAAGTAGTCATTTACTCCATTTCCAGCCGTATGGCAAAGGTAAAGGCCAGCTTTGAGGAGGATTATCCGGGTATGACTCTGGAGGTATATGATATCAATGCTAATGACATGTCCACCAAGCTGGGCACAGAGTATAATTCCGGAATCCGCACGGCTGACGTAATCCACTCCAAGGAGCAGACAGGGGATTACATGATTAACTTCTTTAACAAGGGAATCCTGCACAATTACCGTCCTGAATCCATTTATAAAAATGTGAACCAGGAATATCTAAAGGATATGACGCCCCTGTACTTTGAAACTGACTGGTGGTTCTACAATACCGGCGTCTATACGGAGACACCCATTACCAACTGGTGGGATGTGACAAAGCCGGAATGGAAGGGAAGCTTTGTACTCCAGAATCCAATCGGTACGGTGAGCTACATGGCGCTGTTCACCACCATGGTGGAGCATGCGGACGAGATGGCGGAAGCCTATAAGGCGTGCTACGGCGAGGACATTGTGCTGGCTGACGACGAGCCAACGGCAGCACATGCCTGGATGAAGCGCGTACTGGCAAATGACCCGGTTATTTTTGACTCCAACAACGAGGTTATCCAGTCCGTGGGAGAGGGCAAGGAATCCAAGCTGATTGGCTACACACCATCCTCCAAGTACCGGGAGCGCGCTGACAAGGGCTGGAACATCGAATCCGAGCCGCTTAAGATGGAGCCTGTATCCGGCGTGGCCTTTATGAACTTTGTGGCAGTTGTAAACGAAGCGCCCCATCCAAACGGAGCAAAGCTGCTGATCCGCTATCTGTTAGGCGGCGAGGATGGAAACGGAAATGGAATCAAACCATTCAACACCATCGGAGGATGGCCGGTACGCCCTGAAACCACCCCGGCAGAAGGCAATGTTCCGTTGGAGGATATGAAGCTCTGGATGATTAATTATGACTTCGTCTATAAAAACCTGCAGGATGTACAGGACTACTGGTACCAGTTCCGTTAATCCGCAGTGGCGTAAAGGAGAGGAGAGCTTCGGATGCCGGACATATTAGAGGGATACAGGAAGCAAAAGGAATATCTGATTTGCGTCGATTCAGACGGCTGTGCCATGGATACCATGGACACAAAACATATAACCTGTTTCGGGCCCTGCCTGATTCCCGTATGGGGGCTTTCCCAGTGGGAGCCGGAGATACTGAAGCGTTGGGATGAGATTAATCTTTACACCATGACAAGAGGAATCAACCGCTTCAAGGGTCTGGCCATGATTCTGGAAGAGATTGACAGGAAATATAAGGAAGTGCCGGACGTGGAAGCCTTTGTCCTATGGACCGGAGAAGCGGCTGAATTGTCAAATCCCGCTGTAAAGGCCCAGTGGGACCTGACCGGAAAAGAGATATACCGTCAGGCTCTGGAATGGTCCGAGGAAGTAAACCGGAGAATCGGCACCCTGCCGGAGGAAGCAAAACGCGCCTTTGCCGGTGTGCGGGAAGCCCTTAAGGCGGCTCACGGGATGGCGGATGTGGCAGTGGTGTCCTCCGCCAACCAGAGGGCCGTGGAGGAAGAATGGCAGAGGCAGGGCCTTATGGAATATGTGGACGTGGTCCTGTCCCAGGACGCCGGGTCAAAGTCCGCCTGCATACACGCCCTGCTGGAAAAAGGCTATGCCCCGGACCATGTGCTGATGATAGGGGATGCCCCGGGAGACTGTGAGGCTGCGGCGGACAACGGGGTGTTCTATTATCCCATCCTGGTAAAGCATGAGGAGATGTCGTGGCGCCGGTTCCCCGGCGAGGCACTGGCCAGGCTGGCCAGGGGGACCTATGGAGGGGGATGGCAGGAACAGATGGTAAGGGAGTTCCGGGATAATCTGTCAGGATAATCAGCGGTATAATCAGCGGAGAAGCCGGCCTTGACACTTCCTGCGCGGCAGGTTACAATAAAAGAATCATATTTGAATTCGAAAAGGTTAAACATCATGAAACTGTGTATTGGATGCGCTCCGGACAAATGGATAAGATGAAGCATTGTACGGAGTAAAAGACAGGACAGGGACAGTCCCTGGCGCTTCATCGGCAGAGCTTGATTTTTAAGTACATGGTCTAATGGAATCAGCGTATCTCCATTAGCAGGCTTTGCCGTGCAGTGAATGATGTATTTTCGGGCCGCAGCGATGTTTCGTCTGCGGCCTTTTGCGCGGTCCGGGGACGTATGTCCATGAGCGGACATGGGAGCAGGAACTGCGTGGTTTCAGCGCAGGAAACACTGGAAGCAGAAGGTTTAACGCAGGAATGCGGGACCTTCTGCTTTTACTTTATTCGGAGGAAAATATTATGAATCTTATGGAACAGGACCTGACAGCAGGTAATATCACAAAACAGCTTATCCGGTTTGGAATCCCGCTGTTTTTTGCCAATCTTCTTCAGTCCTTTTACAGTATCGTGGACATGCTGGTGGTGGGACATGTGGTGGGCAGCACAGGGCTGGCTGCAATCAGCAATGCGTCCATGATTAGTTTTATTATCAATTCCATCTGTACTGGCGTGACCATGGGGGGAACAGTTCTGGCAGCCAGGTGCAAGGGCGCAGGGGACAGACAGGGACAGAGGGAAACCATAGGCACCCTGTTTTCCCTGTCGGCCGGGGCTGCAGTGCTGGTGACACTGGCAGGGCTGGCCGTCTATCCCCCTGTATTCAGACTGCTGGGCGTGCCGGAGGCCGCCATGAAGGATGCCTGTGACTATATGTTTATCATTTGCTGCGGGACCATCTGCGTCTTTGGCTACAATGCTGTATGCGCCGTCATGCGGGGCATGGGGGATTCCCGGAGCCCCCTGTATTTTGTCCTGGTGGCAACGGCGGTGAACATCATACTGGACATCCTGCTGGTGGGGGTATGGGGGATGGGGACAAAGGGCGCTGCCTATGCCACTGTTTTCTCCCAGGGCCTGTCCTTTGCGGTTTCCGTGGTTCATCTGCGGAGGCGGGATTTTGTCTTTGATTTCAGGCGGAGGAGCTTTGCTGTAAAATGGGACAGGCTGGTATCCATTCTGTCAGTGGGGCTGCCGTCCGCCGTACAGATGGTGGTGGTCAATCTCTCCTATCTGCTGATAACCGGTATGTTCAATGCCCATGGCATGGAGGTGGCTGCCGCTGCGGGAATCGGACTCAAAGTCAATACCTTTGCAGGCATGCCCTGCTGGGCTGTGGGGCAGGCTGTGACAGCCATGACGGGCCAGAACATGGGGGCAGGTGAGACGGGACGCGTAAGGGAGACAGTGAGGACAGGGCTGGCGATTAATCTGGCGGTTACGCTGTGCGCGGTCCTGGCAGTCCAGGTATATGCGGTCCCCATCCTGTCCCTGTTTGCGCCTTCTGACCAGGCTGTGGTCCAATACGGCGTCCTGTATCTGCGCATCTGCTGCTGTGCCAACAGTCTGGTATATGCGGTCATGTATACCTACGATTCCTTTGCCACCGGCGTGGGAGCTGCCTATGTGGCAATGGCCAACTCCCTGTTTGACTCTGTGGTGGCGCGCCTGGCCCTCAGCTGGCTGCTGGGTTCCCTGATGGGGCTTGGGTTTACGGGAATATGCCTGGGGCAGGCCCTTTCGCCCCTGCTGCCCGCCCTGGCAGGAGCCTGGTATTTCAGGTGGGGAAGATGGGAAAAGAAAATGGGAGAGGCAAAAGAAGGGCAAGGGAAAAACAGACAGCAGATTTAAGTGGAAAAACACCCCTGATTTATGTATAATGAAGACAGCAATAAACGCGGCATGAAGGAGGTTTACATAATGGAGAATTTTGAGTTTTTCACACCCACCAGGATGATATTCGGAAAGGATACCCATCTGCAGGTAGGAAAGATTGTAAAGGAATATGGATTTAAGAAGGTGCTGGTGCATTTCGGCGGGGCCAGCGCTAAGAAGACAGGACTTCTGGATGCGGTTACAGGTGCCCTTGAGGCGGAGGGAATACAGTATGTAACGCTGGGGGGCGTGCAGGCCAATCCCACCCTGGCAAAGGCAAAGGAGGGCATCAGCCTGTGTCTGAGGGAGGGAGTGGACCTGGTGCTGGCTGTTGGAGGAGGAAGCGTGATTGATTCTTCCAAGTGTATAGCAGACGGCGCAGGGAATCCGGATGTGGATGTATGGACCTATTTCCGCCAGGAGGCGGTTCCGGCCAAGGCCCTGCCGGTCGGCGTTATCCTCACCCTGTCTGCATCCGGCAGCGAGATGAGCGCTTCCTGTGTGATTACAAACGAAGAAAATGGCTTTAAGCGGGGTTTTAACAGCTTGACCCACCGCCCCCTGTTTTCCATCTGCAACCCGGAGCTGACCTGCACGGTAAGCAGATACCAGACAGCCTGCGGCACGGTGGACATCATGATGCACACCCTGGAACGGTATTTCAGCAAGACCAGGGACACGAATCTGACGGACCGAATAGCCGAGGCCCTGTTAAAATCCACGGTGGAGGCTGGCAGGATTGCCGATAAGGAGCCGGATAACTATGAGGCCAGGGCCGCCCTTATGTGGGGAGGAAGCCTATCCCATAACGGACTGACAGGGGCAGGAAGGAATTTCTTCATGCAGGTGCACCAGCTGGAGCATGAGCTTTCCGGCATGTACCCCTCCATTGCCCATGGGGCTGGTCTGGCAGCTCTGTGGCCATCCTGGGCCAGGTTTGTGTGTCCTTCCGATGTAAACCGTTTTGCCCAATATGCGGTCCAGGTGTGGAACATAGACATGGATTTTGACTGTCCCATGAACACGGCACTGGCGGGAATCCGGGCCACGGAGGATTTTTACAAGAGTCTGGGTATGCCCTCCTCCCTGAGGGAACTGGGCGTGGAGGAAGAACGCCTGGAAGAGATGGCTTGGAAATGCACCAACATGGGTAAACGCACCCTGCCGGGTATACGGGAACTGGGCAAGGAAGAGATGATGGAAATTTACAGGATGGCCATGGGGGAGTAGGGAGCATGGGCATGCAGTGTCCGCAGGAGTTTGGCATACCAGGAAACAATAAGGAGACAGGGAATGGATGCAATTGACAGCCGCAGAAGCATACGCAGGTTTTCAGACAGGGAGATACCGGAAGAGGTTATCTGTAAAATTATAGAAAGCGGGATAAAGGCCCCGTCAGCCAAGAACAGGCAGCCGTGGAGATTTTTGGTTATCCAGGGACAGGCCAAGGCGGACATGCTGAAGGCGTTCCGGGCCGGCATCCAGCGGGAGAAGACAGGCCGGGCGCTGCTGCCGGACAGCAGCAGACACCTGGGAGGCGCGGAGTACACGGTCCGAATCATGGAACAGGCGCCTGTGGTTATATTTGTTTTGAATCCGGAAGGAAAAGGGCTGTTTGCTCCCCTGAACGATGAAGACCGGATTTATGAGCTCTGTAATATCCAGTCTGTCAGCGCTGCCATTGAAAATATGCTTTTGGAAGCAGCGGACATGGGAATCGGCAGTCTGTGGATTTGCGACATATTTTTTGCCTATGAGGAGCTGTGCAGATGGATGGACTGCGGGGATGAGCTGGTGGCGGCCGTGGCCTTTGGCTATGGGGAGGAGTCCCCGTCCCCCCGTCCCCGCAAAGGGCTGGAGGATGTAGTGGTCTGGAAACAGTAAGTCCGAACATTAAGCCTGAAATGCAGAAATTATGGCTCGGCCTATTGCCAAGCGCCTCCATGTGTGCTATGATGCAGCTATAATAAAATAAAGTTCTTCGGGGCAGGGTGTGATTCCCTACCGGCGGTAATAGTCCGCGACCCGCTATGGCGGCTGATTTGGTGCGATTCCAAAACCGACAGTATAGTCTGGATGAGAGAAGAAGATGTGTAAGCGGTAGATGAACAGGCCCCGGATTATTTGCGTATCCGGGGCTTTTATAGTGCACGCATTCCGAAGGACATGTATCGCACGTAAGCAGCCAAAATATGGCTGCCAAGTGCTCATAACGAGCCACTCCACTAGGTTCGTGAAAGACCTCACCAAGTGGAGGTGACATGTATCGCACGTAAGCAGCCAAAATACGGCTGCCAAGTGCTCATAACTAGGAGGATAGGAAAATGAAACAGAATCGTTTGCTTAGTGTAAGGAATGTAACCGTCATGGCCATGTTTGGCGCTCTGGCGGCAGTGCTTATGATTTTTGAGGTGCCGCTGCCATTTATAGCACCGTCGTTTTACGGCATGGACATCAGCGAGGTGCCGGTGCTGGTGGGAACCTTTGCCCTGGGTCCTGTGGCAGGCGTTGTCATGGAGCTGGTGAAAATTTTGGTGAAGCTGATACTGAAGCCAACCAGTACCGGATTTGTGGGTGAGTTTGCCAATTTCTGCTTTGGATGCTCCCTCGTGCTTCCGGCCGGTATTATCTACAGGCTTAAGAAGACAAAGAAAGGGGCAGTTATGGGAATGGCAGCAGGAACCGTGATTATGACAATCGTGGCAGTGATACTCAATGCAGTTGTCATGCTGCCTTTCTATTCCCACTTTATGCCCCTTGACACCATCATTGCGGCTGGCGCAGCCATTAACCCTGCTATCAGCAACGTATGGACATTCGTAATCCTGGCCGTGGGCCCCTTTAATATACTGAAGGGAGCCATTGTAAGCCTGCTCACCGCCCTGGTTTATAAGAGGGTCAGCGTCATCATCCATTCGGATTCAGGAAGACGGGCGGTTAAGGCTTCTTAAGGACAGACAACAGGCATGTGACGGGTATCAGCCGCGGGAGGGGGCCTGTTTTACCGGAATCATCTCAATATACCCCCTGGCCCCAACCGGTTCCAGCTGAATCCTGGGATTTTCAGGGTCGGGAACCAGGCCGATGACCGACAGGTCGTACCGGTCCATGGCTGTCTGAACCATCTGAATGGCCTGGCAGAAGTCCTCTTCCTCAAAGGGCTCTCCCTGAAACATGAGGTACCTGGCGGCAGGCAGCTCAATTATATCAAAACCCTCAGGCACAGGGCCGCTGTAGTCCGGGGCAACTTCCACACCCTGTACATACAGGGAGGTTCCCTCCGGGCGGTACTGCCTGGGAAGCCAGAGGCATACCGGTTCCCCGCTGATGGACCTGATGCTGGTGAGAAGCCCCCACACGTCACAGCCGGCTTCATTGCAGTAGGTCCAGTAATCCTCTGCGTTTACGCCGCGTTTAAGTATGACTTTGCGGGCTGGTTTTTCAATGACCTGAATAAATACATTTTTAATTTGTTCCATATTCACTGGCTCCTTTTCTATGAATCTGTATTTTACGCCGTAGGGGGTCATCAGATAAAGGGGTACGGGATGTGCGGCGTACTCGCGGGGATTACAGCCAAATTCCCGGTGAAATGCCCTCTGATACCCGTCCACGCTTCCGAATCCCATGTCAAATGCGGCATCAATGATTCTGCAGTCCTCATCCCGCAGCCGCAGGGCGGAACGGGACAGCTTGAGGCGCCGGATATAGTCAGCCGGTGAAAGTCCGGTCAGCTCCTTAAAAAGCCTGGCAGAATACCAGGGAGAAAAATGGGAGGCTTCCGATAAATCAGCCAATGAAATGGCTTCCTGCCAATGGCTCTCTATATAATCCTGCATTCTCTGGACTGCTTCTATCCGCTCTTTCATCTGTATCACCTCCTGCATTTAAGATTATACTGAACCGGGAAAAGGAATTCTCGACTATTCTTGCACAGATTGGCTATAAGATGGGAATCCAGTATTCAATCAGACTCTTTCCGTCCTGCCCTGTTTTTTCCCCGTATTTTGCAAAGTCATACATGGCTTCGCTGTTTAACCGGCAGGTGGATTGGGGAAACCACACTTTATAGATGTATTCAGCCACAGGCTGCAGGCTGTCCTCACACCGTCCCCTGAAGCAGAACACAATATATCGGGAGGCGGGAAGCACCTTCCGCACCATTCCCGCCGGAAGGTCTGCCTGGACGCCGGTGCTGCGGACTCCGGAAAAGGGCCGGGAGGCATTCCGGATTTGGGCGTCAGTACAAGAGGGAGAGGTATCCCGGATTTGGGCGGCAGCATAATAATCAAAGGCCGGCTGTCTTTTTCCATCCATATCCCAATTCGTGTAATCATTGAGCCCAATGAGAAATTCCATCTCGGTCCGGCCCGGAATCAGATGCTTTTTTGCATGTATCCGCCGCCAGCAGGTTCCTATAACAAAAAATCCCAGGCGCGTATTTCTGCAATAGCCGGCCAGACAGATGGCCTCGCTGTCAGCGGTCCGTATATCCATCACCGCGTCTCCTCTCAGATAATCCTTCCCGTCCACCGTGAATTTTAACTGGAATGGATGGAAGTCCCCCCTTTTCCTGAATGCATCAGGACTGCATCTGAATACGGATTTAAAACCAGCGCTGAAGGAACGCTGGGTTTCATATCCCGCGGACAGGGCTATATCCAGAATGGGCCTGCCGGTAAAGACCAGCGCCCTGGCAGCTTCGGTGAGCCGCCTTCTCTGGATGTAGCCATGTACGGTAAAGCCTGTGATGCTTACAAACATTTTGCTCAGATGGTATTTCGAATAATTTGCCTGCCTGGCCACGCTGTCAAGGGTCAGGTCTTCTTCCAGATGGCTGTCTATATAGTCCACAGCCTCCCGGATGGTTTCAAGATTTGTCTTCATGTTTATCACCCCTATCCAGTATATAATATCTGCATCCGCGAAGTTTCACATTTCTTGCGGATATAAGCAGAAAAATCACCACGGAACATAAAACCGTGGTGATTTCGCATCTCATGATATGACCATGCAATACCGTATACCCTTCAGGTTACAGGGGAATGATTTCACCGTCATCCGGCACAAGCAGGTTGCCGTGATAGTACTGCCTGCCTTCGGATGTATAAAGGGATTTGCGCTCTGCCAGGTGTTTGTCCTCGGTATGCCATAATACAAGGTTGGGGATGGAGAGTTCCTCCCCCAGCTCGCAGGCCTCCTTCACCGTGCTGTGGTGCTTTTCGTAGGGCTCGAATATCTCACGGTCCCGGTACAGACAGAATGCCTCGTGGAGCAGCCAGTCGCTGCCCTCCACATAGGGGCGGCACTCTGCATTATAGGGTTCGTCGCCTGCGCAGGTGAATCTGCGGCCGTTTTTCAGGATGGTGGTAAAACCGAACTGTCTGGCCTTGGTAGACAGGATGTCAAAGAAGGTGACATCATAGTCCAGGATACGGACTGTCTCGCCGTCCTCCACAGGCACCAGGAAAATGCGGCTTCCAATCATCTTATAAAACTTGCCCTGAATGGTCAGGCGGCAGATGGTGGAGATGGTATCCACCAGTCCCTGGTGGCAGTAAATCTGCAGTTCTCCTTCATACTTCCCTTTTTTCATGGCGGCAGCCACCATGCGCACCATCCAGACAATACCCATGATATGGTCCGTGTGCTCATGGGTCACGAAAATGTTGTGGATATGGCACAGGTCCACATCCATATCCTCCAGAATGCGCAGGATGCCGTTTCCACCTCCTGCATCCACCATGAAATATTCATCCCCGTCCTTTATTGCAAAACAGGTGTTATAACAGCGGGTGGCCTGGGCATTTCCTGTTCCAAATACGTATAATTCCTCCATTGGCATCTCTTCTCCTTAGAAAAAATTTAGATAATCTTAAACCTTTGTTCAGCTGGAAAAACTTTTCATTTCATTAAGAATATGTTACTATAACTTTAAATAAAATGCAATTGGGATTGGGGGAATATGATGATGAGGGATTTGGCATATCTTAAGCTCCTGGCAAAAGAATACCCCACAGTTAAGGAAGCCACCAGCGAAATTGTCAATCTGACAGCGATTTGCAGCCTTCCGAAGGGAACAGAATACTTTTTCAGCGACCTGCACGGGGAGTATGAGGCGTTCATACACCTGCTGCGGTCTTCGTCCGGTATCACCAGGGAGAAAATCAAGGAGACATTCGGCCACCTGATTCCGGAGGAGGAGCAGGTACAGCTGGCCAACCTGATTTATTATCCGGAGCGGAACCTGGCCCGTATGATGAAGCAGGGGCACTACACCGAGGATTGGCAGAAAATCACCATCTACCGCCTGGTACAGAGCTGCAAGGAGGTGTCCTCCAAGTACACCCGCTCCAAGGTCCGCAAAAAGATGCCGCAGGAATTTGCCTACATCATTGACGAGCTGCTTCACGTGGACTACAACGACGATAACAAGAAACTGTACTATAACGAAATCATACATTCCATCATTGAGAATGATACGGCGGACAAGTTCATCATTTCCCTGTGCCACCTGATTCAGAACCTGACCATTGACAATCTGCACATTATAGGGGACATCTATGACAGAGGTCCCAGGGCGGACATCATTATGAATGAGCTCATGTGCTTCCACGATGTGGACATACAGTGGGGGAACCATGATATTTCCTGGATGGGTGCAGCCACAGGCAATCTGGCCTGCATCTGCAATGTGCTGCGCATTGCCATCAGCTACAACAGCTTTGATGTGCTGGAGGATGGCTACGGCATCAATTTAAGGCCACTTTCCATGTTTGCGGCCAAGGTGTACCAGGAGGACCCCTGTACGCGGTTTATGCCCAAGATTCTGGACGAGAACATCTATGATGCGGTGGACCCCGGTCTGGCTGCCAAGATGCACAAGGCCATTGCCGTGATTCAGTTCAAGGTGGAGGGCGCCATGATTAAGCGCCATCCCGAGTATGAGATGGACGACAGGGTTCTGTTGTCCTGTATTGATTTTGAGAAGGGAACCGTGGTGATAGACGGGAAGACATTTCCTATGATGGATATGAATTTCCCCACCGTGGACCCCAAGAATCCCCTGGAACTGAGCCGGGGGGAGAAGGAGCTGCTGCGCACCCTGCAGGCCTCCTTTAAGCACGGGGAACTGCTGCATAAGCATATAAGGTTCCTGTATTCCCATGGAGCCATCTATAAATGTTATAATTCCAATCTCCTTTACCATGGCTGTATCCCCATGAAAAAGGATGGTTCTTTCGATACCATTACCATGAATGGGGTATCCTATGGAGGGAAGGAGCTGATGGACTTCTTTAACCAGCAGGTGCAGAATGCCTATTTCATGCCTGAGGGAACACCTGGAAAGGAACTGGCCATGGACATGATGTGGTATCTGTGGTGCGGGGCAAAATCCCCGGTGTTCGGCAAGGATAAGATGACCACCTTTGAACATTATTTTGTGGAGGATAAATCCACCCACAAGGAAGTGATGAATCCCTACTACCAGCTGAGCCTGAAGGAAGAATTCTGCAACCGCCTGCTGGAAGAGTTCGGGCTTCCCGTGGAGGGCTCCCACATCATCAACGGCCATGTGCCTGTAAAGCTGAAGGACGGGGAGAAGCCCATGAAAGCGGGCGGGAAGCTGTTCATCATTGACGGCGGTCTGTCCAAGGCTTACCAGAGCACCACGGGCATTGCTGGATATACATTGATTTATAATTCCCACCACCTGGCCCTGGCGGAGCACAGGCCCTTTGACCCAAAGAAGGAGAGCACTCCCAAGGTATCCGTGGTAGAGAAGGTAAAGAGCAGGGTGATGGTGGCTGATACGGATAAAGGAAAAGAATTAAAAGGACAGATAGCCGATTTGAAGGAGCTGGTAGCTGCCTACAGAGAGGGAACGATTAAGGAAAGGGTTGAGTAATGAGCAGGACAGAATTTTTGCAGGGACTAAAAAGCGAGCTGGAAGGACGGGTGCCCTATTCCGTCATACAGGAGAATTTGAGGTATTATGACTCCTATATCATGGAGGAGGCTGCCAGGGGCCAGACAGAGGATGAGGTCATAGAGAGTCTGGGAGGCCCTAGAATCATAGCCAGGACCATAGTGGATGCAGTCCTAGACACCGAGGACAGGCCGGACGGATTTGATTCCTTTGAATCAGATGCAGCCTACCGGACCGGGTCAGCAGGCGGCAGCCAGGAAGAACGGGAGCCGTTTGGCAGCAGGAACCGGGAGGTCCATTATGTGGACTTCAGCAAATGGTATGTCAGGCTCATTGCCGGGCTGGTGGTATTCCTGGTTATATTCCTGGTAATGACCGTGTTCTTCGGCATCATGGGACTGGCCGGCTGGATTCTGTCTTATATATGGCCGGTGCTGCTGGTCATGCTGGCCGTGTGGATGTTCAGGGGACCCAGAAGATAATCAGCGGATAATAAGATGCTGATATTACAGGAGCTGTTAAAAAGCAGCTCCTTTTTCTTGACAAAAATGTGAATAAATAATATACTGATTTTAATAAACGTAATATTTGCGTAATATTTACATTTTCAGGAAAATAGATGGCGGTTAGGAGAATCAGCGTGAACATAAGGGGATTAAGGAAAGGAATCATAAAGGCATCGGGATTTATGTGCCTGTGTGCAGGACTGTGGGTGATGAACCCCATGGACAGCCAGGCAGCCGTAAGACAGGCAGAGGTCCAGACACGGTCCTCCTATGTGGTGAAGATAGAGGCGCCCGCCGTGGACGTACACAGAAGCGCCAGCGAGGGTTCTGCCAGACAGGGCCAGGTCATGAGAGGGCAGACCTATGAAGTCCTGGGCAGGACGGAACAGGGCTGGGTCAAGATTCGCACCGGCGGAAGAGAAGGGTACATAAAGACGTCAGGTAATGCCACATTGGTGGAAAAAGCCCATGAAACCGTGGATGAGAATGCCAAGATGCGCCGCCAGGTAGTTGAGTATGCCCTTCAGTTCGTGGGCGGACGTTACCAGTACGGCGGAGTGGACCCCAATAAGGGTGTGGACTGCTCCGGCTTTACCAGATACGTGCTGGGCAAGGCGGCATCCATCAGCCTTCCCCACTCATCCACAGGACAGTCCTCCTACGGAAAGGCTGTGACAGAGGACCAGATGCAGCCGGGGGACCTGCTGTTTTATGCCGGGGGCGGCGGTATCAACCATGTAGCCCTGTACATAGGAAACGGGGAAGTGGTACATGCATCCACAGAGAAGACGGGAATCAAGACCTCCCCATATGATTACAGAAAACCAGTTAAGATTGTGAGCCTGCTGTCCTGAGACAGCGGGCTTTTTTTGGTTTGGACCTGCGGGAAGAGTTGTTAAAGGGGAAAAGTTCATTTTTAATTCAAAATCACTACATAAAATGTTAAAAATAATGAAGGAAATATTAAATATGTCTAAAATTGTTGACGTAAGACAAAATTGTGATATAATACATTTGTAATGAATGTAACAATTATGTAATAAATAAAACTCCGGCTACATTCAGCATAAAACCATGATGGGAGAGTTTCTTCAATGAGAAAAATGTTAGGCAGCCTTTTAAAGGCAGGAGCTGTATGCGGGATGCTGATGGTTATGAACCCATTCACTTCCCTGGCTGCAATCGGCCCTGGATTCACAGCAGGTACATACGTGGCCACCATTACAGCGGAGAGCGTCAACATTAACAAAAGCCAAGACAGTGAAGAAGTACTGATGACAGCCAAGGTAGGGAGTGAATACGAAGTTCTGGAGGACATGGGAAACGGATGGATGAAGGTCCGGGTCAATGATTCCGAAGGATTTCTGCCTGTATCCGGTAATGCCACCGTGGAGCAGGTAGGAGAGGATGAGATGGCAGAGGTACAGCAGGACGCCATTGAGGCTTCAGGTACATATAAGCGCCAGCAGGTAGTGAATTATGCCATGCAGTTCGTAGGCGGAAGATACAAGTACGGCGGCAGCGACCCGCGCACCGGGACGGACTGTTCCGGATTTACCAGATACGTCCTGCAGAATTCAGCAGGCATATCCATGAACCGCTCCTCAGGCGGACAAGCCCAGCAGGGGATTGCCATCAGCGCCGACCAGATGCAGCCGGGGGATTTGATTTTTTACGGAAGCGGAAGAGGAATCAACCACGTAGCCATGTATATCGGCAACGGACAGATTGTACATGCTTCAACGGAGAGGACAGGCATTACCGTGTCCAACTGGAATTACAGGAATCCGGTGAAGATAGTGAATGTGTTAGGATAGGATTTTCAATATATATAAGCAGGGCCTGCCGGAGCAATCCGGCGGGTCCTTGTGCTTTTGGGCCTGGATGCATGGGAGCAGGGGGATGGCTGACCGAACAAAAAAGACCGTTCTCCATAGGAAAACGGTCTCTGTCAGGTCAATCTCTATTATGCGGCGCAGACATTTACTGCCTGTAAGCCTCTTGGGCTATTTGTGATGTCAAATGTAACTGGCTGGCCCTCTTCCAGAGACTTAAAGCCATTGGAAGAAATTCCGGAGAAATGAACGAAAATATCCATTCCGTTCTCTTCGTTTGTAATGAAGCCGTAGCCCTTCTGTGAGTTAAACCATTTTACTGTACCTTTGTTCATGAAAGATACCTCCATAATATAATATTATATTTTTCGATAAAAATAAAAATCACATATTTTTGTAAATCATCATAGGAATAATGACTTACAAAAATATGTGAAATCAAAATCTTATAAAAAATACTTCTTAACCATACCATGTTCTGCAGGGGAAGTCAAGGGAAAATCAAAAAATTTTAAAGGGTATTTTGGTGAGTATATGTGAAGGGTGTGGTATACTGTTTCCTGCAGGATACAGAAACGAAATGAAAGAGGGAAAAGTGATGAGGGCAGTTAAATGGAAGATTGGCCTACTGTCATTGGTTTTAAGTGCAGCGTGTACATTTAATACCTTTGCAGAATGGAAACAGGCACAGGACGGAAGCTGGAAGTTTTATAATACGGATGGGACATTGGCCTGCAATAAATGGGCAAAGTCCGGGGAGGCCTGGTTTTATTTTGATGAGAACGGTACAATGGCCAAAGATAAACTGATTGATGATAATGGAATATTTTATTATGTTGGCGCTGACGGAAAAATGATAACAAATACATCGGTTGTTGTGGACAGCGTAACCTATTATGCCAGGAATAACGGAGCCCTGTCTGTTTCCCAGACCAATGAAAGCAGGGCGGATTTTAGAAATTGTAACTGGAACAGCTCAGGGGCGGATATAAAGCCCAGATATATTATGATTTTGGGGTGGATGGAGCATTGCACAGCGGTTTGTATATTTTTACCGAAGATTTTTCGCAGGGGTCTTACTATATAGATATGTATGGCGCGCTGAAAGATTCCTTGAATTCATTATACGGAGAGCCGGCGTCAGATAAGATACGCAGCCGCGGCGACAGGGATTTGATAGAAATGCTGGATAGCGCTACAGCCCTGTCACTTGGGTATACCGGCTACAGAACTGTATGGAATACCAGTACAACCGATATATACTTAACCATGGATTCCTCTGATTATGACGTAAATGTTTATGTGGAATACAGACAGAAGGGATATGAACAGCCGTCAAATACCGGCGGTTTATAGGATGTGGATTCGGCTGCACTCCTTCATACACAAAGAGTTGCCCCTGGATAGGGGAGCTATCCAGGGGCTTCTCAAGGGGAGTATAAATAATTAATAAGGATGAGGTCATGGTTTAAGGGAAACCATTTTACCTCATATTATTTATAATATATTTTATGGAAAAAAGCAACCTTTTTTTATTTTATCGTATAAAAGTGGTGCAATTCTGCCATACTATTGCTGTAACTAAATAAGAATGTTTTTAGGAGGTATTGAAGATGTCCAATAAGAATAACTTCAACAACGACATGGAAAACAGCTCAAGAAACTGCAGCCAGCAGAATAACAGCCAGAACAGCTCTCAGAACAATTCCCAGAACAATTCCCAGAACAGTTCCAGGAACAGTTCTCAGAACAATTCTCAGAACAGCTCTCAGAACAGCTCCAGAAACAGTTCTCAGAACAGCTCTCAGAACAGCAGCCGCAACAGCAGCCAGAACAACAACTATTAATATCGAAAAAGCTGCAGCGTACTGAGTACAGATGATGGAAGGGGCCTGCTTCGCATGATGCGGAGTGGGCTTTTTCTTGTCCTCACCCCATGGAAATGCCTGCATATATTGGTAGTAGGACACGAATGACAGGTTTCGGCCCGGACAGAACGTGACAGAAAGGGAAGGTGAGTGGGAAATGACGACATTTCCAATGATATCATACAGACAGTTTGATGAATGGCTGGAGCAGGGGAAGATTGCCCAGTTAGTGGACCTGAGGGAGCCCTGGATGTTTGAACAGGACAGGATATGGGGAAGCGTGAACATTCCCTATGATGAGCTTCAGGACCTGATGGGGGAAATCCGCAGGGATGGAACCATTGTATTTTACTGTGACAGGGGGGCCAAGAGCATGGTGGTCTGCCGGGACCTGTGGAGGATGGGTTATCATGCCGTGGACCTGGCGGGCGGAATGTTGAATTACAGGGGGAAATACATTGACAGAAGGCCGCTTTCGGCTTTAGAATAGAAACGTGATTATTCTATTTTAGAGGAGACAGACCCATGAAGATAATGTTTGCATCTGATATACACGGTTCTGCATATTATTGCAGGAAGATGCTGGATATATACAGTCAATCAGGAGCTGGGCGGCTTGTAATTCTGGGAGACATCCTGTATCACGGTCCCCGCAATGACCTGCCCAGGGAGTATGCGCCCAAGGAAGTGATTGCTATGCTGAATCCCCTTAAAAACCAGATTTATGCAATCAGGGGAAACTGCGACACAGAGGTGGACCAGATGGTTCTGGAGTTCCCCATACTGGCTGACTACGGTCTTCTGGTATTTGACGGAAGGGCTTTCTATGTCACCCACGGACATGTATACAATCAGGACCGCCTTCCGCCATTGCAGGACGGTGACATCCTGGTCCACGGACATACCCATCTGCTGAAGGCCGAGATGATGGAGGCGGAGGGATGCGGGCGCATTGCTGTGTTAAATCCAGGTTCTGTGTCCATTCCAAAGGGAGGTAATCCCAACACCTATGCCATGCTGGAGGATGGCGTATTTTCTATACGGACTCTGGAGGGTGAACTGGTTAAGGAACTGAAGCTGTAAAAAAGAGAGGCTGATTGAGAGGAAAATTCATTGAAAACATTCGAATTGATTGCCCCCTGCCATTTTGGGCTGGAGGCAGTACTTAAGAAAGAAATATTGGACCTGGGATATGAGATATCCCTGGTGGAGGACGGCCGCGTTACGTTTATAGGAGATGACGAGGCTATTTGCCGTGCCAATGTGTTCCTCCGCACGGCAGAGAGAGTGCTTCTCAAGGCGGGAAGCTTTAAGGCGGAAACCTTTGAGGAGCTGTTTCAGGGCACCAGGGATATTCCGTGGGAGGACTTCATACCGGAAGACGGGAAGTTCTGGGTTGCAAAGGCGTCCTCCATCAAGAGCAAGCTGTTCAGCCCGTCGGATATACAGTCCATTATGAAAAAGGCCATGGTGGAACGGCTGAAAAACCGTTATGGGGTTACCTGGTTCCCTGAAAACGGAGCCAGCTATCCGCTGAGGGTGTTCCTTTACAAGGATGTGGTGACAGTCGGCATTGATACCAGCGGAGAATCACTGCACAAGCGCGGGTACAGGACACTGACCAGCAAAGCCCCCATTACGGAGACCCTGGCGGCTGCCCTGATTCTCCTTACACCCTGGAACCGGGACAGAATCCTGGTGGACCCCTTCTGCGGAAGCGGTACTTTTCCCATTGAGGCGGCCATGATGGCGGCCAATATGGCGCCGGGCATGAACCGTTCTTTTCTGGCTGAGGAGTGGAAGAATGTTATCAAGCGCAAGTGTTGGTACGAGGCCATGGACGAGGCCAATGACCTGGTGGACGGGGATGTTCAGGCGGACATCCAGGGATATGACGTGGACGGCGACATTATAAAGGCCGCCAGGTCCAATGCCCAGTCAGCCGGGGTGGACCACATGATTCACTTCCAGCAGCGCCCGGTCAGCGCGCTGAGCCATCCTAAGAAGTACGGCTTTATCATTTCCAATCCGCCCTACGGCGAGAGGATTGAGGAAAAGGCGAACCTTCCCGCACTATACCGGGAGATAGGGGAGCGCTTTGAAGCCCTGGACGCCTGGTCCATGTATCTCATTACTTCCTATGAAGACGCACAGAAGTATATTGGACGGAAGGCGGACAAAAACAGGAAGATATACAACGGCATGCTGAAAACCTACTTTTATCAGTTCATGGGGCCAAAGCCACCCAGGCGCAGCCAGGAGAACGGTACAAATTGAGAGGGCTGCCAATGGTTGTTGTATCAGATATAATACGGAATGGAATAAGAAAAAGGGCAGCCGTCCTGTTTCTGGCTGTTATGGCGGCGCTGGGGACGGCCGGATGCGGCCATACGGTGAATCCGGCTGAGACACAGAACATGGAGGGACTTAAAAACCCTGATAGGCCCCAGGACCCTGGCGGGGTGCAGAATCCCGGCGGGGCCCAGGACCCTGACGGAATCCGGCCCCCCTCCGGGACAGGCGGTTTTGAAGCAGGCCCACGGGAAACAGATACTGGTACCAATGCCCCGGGACAGGGCGGCGCAACGGCACCGGGCAGCGGTACGGGCAGCCAATACCGGTGGGACAGACGGGATATGGTAAATGTGAAGCTTCCTTCGGCCTATGACTACCGGAAGACAGGAAGGGCGCCCCAGATTGGAAACCAGGGGTCCCTGGGAACCTGCTGGGCATTTGCTTCCCTGACAGCCCTGGAGTCCTCCCTGCTTCCGGGAAAACCCATGACCTTTGCAGTGGACCATATGTCCATGCACAACAGTTTTCTTCTGGGACAGGACGAGGGCGGTGAGTACACCATGTCCATGGCCTATCTGCTGGCCTGGCAGGGCCCTGTGCTGGAATCCCAGGACCCATATGGGGACGGAGTTTCGCCGGACGGTCTTACGCCCAGTGTCCATGTACAGGAGATTCAGGTCCTGCCTTCCAAAGATTACGAGGCCATTAAACGGGCTGTGTACCTGAGAGGGGGAGTCCAGAGTTCTCTGTATACATCCATGAGGGATTATCAGAGCCAGTCCGTGTACTATAACAGGGAAACCAATTCCTATTGTTACATTGGAAGCGAGAAGCCGAACCACGATTCTGTCATTGTGGGATGGGACGACGATTATTCCAGGGAGAATTTTAATATGGACCTGGCCGGGGACGGCGCCTTCATCTGCACCAACAGCTGGGGAGAGGATTTCGGGGACCAGGGATACTTTTATGTATCCTACTTTGACAGCAATATCGGTGTCCATAATATTGTATACACAGGCGTGGAGCCGGTGGACAATTATGACCGCATCTATCAGAGCGATTTGTGCGGATGGGTGGGACAGATTGGCTACGGACAGGATGAAGCCTGGTTTGCCAATGCATACAGGGCCGGCATGGGAGAAAACCTGGCCGCCGCAGGCTTCTATGCAACGGACAGGAATACGGAGTACGAGCTGTATGTGGCCCGTAACCTGCCGGATGCAGGAGCCGGGGAAATGGAGGACGCCCTGGGTAAGCGGATTTTCCTGGCAAAGGGCAGACTGGACAATGCAGGTTATTATACGATTCCATTGGATAAAAAAATCCCCTTGGAGGACAACGAAAAATTTGCTATAATAGTTAAAATAATAACGCCGGGAACCGTACATCCGGTGGCCATTGAATACGATGCCGGGGACGGCATTGCCCAGGTGGACCTGAGGGACGGCGAAGGGTATCTGAGCCATGACGGAAAGGTGTGGGAACATGTGGAGGAAACACAGTCCTGCAACCTGTGCCTGAAGGCATATACAAAGGAATAACAAAGAAATAACTGAGAATAACAAAGGAATAATACAGGAACAGAAGGCAGAGGGCTTTGGACATGGGACACAGAATCATATTTGCAACGGGTAATGAAGGGAAGATGCGGGAAATCCGCCTTATACTGGCTGATTTGGGGCTTCCCATACTTTCCATGAAGGAAGCGGGCGCTGAACCGGAAATCGTGGAGGATGGAGCCACGTTTGGGGAAAATGCCGAGATTAAGGCAAGGGCTGTGTGGAATCTGACCGGAGATATTGTACTGGCGGATGACTCCGGACTGGTGGTGGATTATATCGGCGGGGAGCCCGGTATCTATTCCGCCCGTTATCTGGGTGAGGATACGCCCTATGAGGTTAAGAACCGCAGTATCATAGAGCGCCTTAAGGATGCAGAGGGCCGGGAGCGCAGCGCCCGGTTTGTGTGCAACATTGCAGCCATGCTGCCGGACGGCCGGGTGCTCCACACAGAGGCTGTGATGGAGGGGCTTATTGCCGGGGAGCCGGCCGGAAACGGAGGCTTTGGGTATGACCCAATCCTCTATCTGCCTGAGTTCGGCAGGACATCCGCTGAAATCACCATGGAGCAGAAGAATGAAATCAGCCACAGGGGGAAGGCATTGAGGGCGATGAAGAAAGCCCTGGAAGATGTGCTTAAGTAAGAGATGGAGAGGACGAAGGATGAGGATATTAATTGTCAGTGACACCCACAGAAGGGATGAAAATCTAAAAGAGGTAATCCGGCGTACAGGACCCCTTGATATGCTGATTCATCTGGGAGACGCAGAGGGAAGTGAACACGCCATTGCCACCTGGGTCAATGAGGGCTGCGATTTAGAGATAATTTTGGGAAACAATGACTTTTTCTCATGTCTGGACAAAGAGAAGGAGCTGATGATTGGAACGTATAAGACCCTGCTGACCCATGGTCATTACTATAATGTATCGGTGGGGGCTGAGTACCTGAAACAGGAGGCCAGGGCCAGGGGCTTTGACATTGTCATGTTCGGGCACACCCACAGGCCTTTTTACGAGGTGGAGAAAAAGGAAGGGGATAAGGATTTGATTGTTCTGAATCCGGGAAGCCTGTCCTATCCGCGCCAGGACGGGCATAAACCCTCTTTTATGCTCATGGAAATCGACAAAGAGGGAGAGGCCCATTTTTCGCTGAATTTTCTGTAGGATTTTTGTTGACATTTGTGAAGGCATAGTATATAATAATCCTTGCGTCGTAAGACGGGATTGGATGACAGGTTATATTATGCCGGCGCCGGGGTGTGGCTCAGCTTGGCTAGAGCGCCTGGTTTGGGACCAGGAGGTCGCAGGTTCGAATCCTGTCACCCCGATTACAATCAAATATATTCATTATGCAGGTGTAGTTCAATGGTAGAACACTAGCCTTCCAAGCTAGATACGTGGGTTCGATTCCCATCACCTGCTCTGTTTTTTTGTCAGGGAAGCCTTTTGCAGCAGGGCTTCCTTTTTTTGTGCGTCATAACAGGGCTTATTTCCCCCACCTTATATTGCAGAGGCTGTCATGATACAATAGGCAGATATTCACCGGAGCAGGACATATTTGTACAGCAGTATGTACAGTTTTGTCCACATGGCTCCGGACAAATTAAGGAAACCGCAAAACTAACAATCTTCAGGTGCTCTTGCTATAATCAAGTTATCAAAAGGCACCTGGGAGGTATGGAGAGGATAAGACGTGAATTCAAGACAGATTGCATTCATGAGACTTTTACTGGAACAAGAAGAGTATCTGCCTGTGAGCTGTTATGCAGGAAAAATGGTTGTATCGGACAAGACGCTGCGCAGGATGATACCCGGAGTCAATGAGATTCTGGAGTCCTATGGGGGCGCGGTTGAGAGCCGGCCCGGAACCGGAATCAAGCTTGAAATCAGCGGGGAGGAGCGGGAACGGCTGATGAATTCAGCCTACATGATGGAGCTTATGGACTCCAGCACATTATCCAGGTCCTGGAACCAATTGTCCAGAAGAATGGATATAGCCCTGAACCTGCTGCTTTATTCGGATGAGACTACATCGCTGTCCGGCCTTGCCTACAAATATTATGTGAGCAAGAGCAGCATAGCCGGGGACCTGAAAGCCCTGGCGCCTTTTGCCAGAAAGCATGAATTGAACATCAGCCAGGGACACGGGGGGACGTCGGTGGAGGGAACAGAGAGCTGTTTAAGGAAGGCTCTGGCGGAACTGCTGCTGTATATCCTGAATAACAACATGAATGCCAATACCGGAGGAAATCCGTCTGCAGCAGGTATGTTTGAGTCGGATACCCTGATGACCATCCTGGATATCTTCACGGAGGAGGACCTGAATTTTGTGGAAGGGCGCATAAGGCACATTGAGGCGTCCGCCGGATACCGGTTTGATGAGCGGGAGTACATGCAATTTTCCGTGAGTCTGCTGGTAATGATTGACAGGGTGCGGAATGGATTTTTCATGGAGCCGGTCCTTAAAAGCAATTACCGGAAACAGGAAAGGGACCCCTTAGATGCCATTGCATTTGAACTGGCATCACGGATGAGCGGCGCTTACCGCTACACGCTGTCGGTATCGGAAACAGCACATATTTATAACATTCTGTCCTCCACCCATCTGGGGAATTTCCTGATGCACAGGGAGCTGCCGGAGGAGGAGTCCAGGAAGACGGCCGTGGCCTTCGGAGAGGATTTTATCGATGCATTTTCCGTGATTACAGGAATCAACCTGAGGACGAAATCAACATTTTACGTAAATGTGGTGTCCCATATCACGCTGATGCTGAACCGGGCAGCCGCCAGTACGCCTGCCCGGAATCCCATTATAGATATACTGCTGGATAATTATAAGGGAACCATCAACGTATGCCAGATAATATGCAGGATACTGACGGAGAAGTTCAGGCTGCCGGAGATAAGCTTTGATGAGATTTGCTACCTGATGCTGTACATACAGGGGGAGCTGCTGGCGGATGAGGAAAAAATGAATGTGATTCTGGTTTCCAATATGTCCAACAGCATCACAAATATACTGAAGCATAAATTGTCCCAGAACTATCCCCAATGGACCGTGCTGAGCTGTGATTACAACCGGTTCCTGGAAACGTCTCAAAAGCAGTATGATTTGATTTTGTCCACCGTGCCCCTGGGGAGCAGGGAACATGTGATACCCTATGTCCTGGTTTCGCCGCTGCTGGATGAGAAGGACTGTGCGGCTGTCAACAATCTGCTGAAATCAAGACGCCACAGGGAGGATTTCTATCTGAGGGAGCTTATCAGGACCAGGAATGACCTGAATGATATCGGATGCGCCATAGAAGTGAGAAAACGGAAGGCAACTGAGATTCCGGCGGCAGGGTTCCTGAAGGTGGCGGCATTAAAGGATGTGGAGTTTGTCTATATCCACAATGAGGCGGGCATTAACAAGTGCGAGTTTGTAACGGATTTATTACGGAAAAAATTGGATAAAGTGATTATGAATATGTCCAATTGGGATTTCATGCTTTTTGCGTCAAAAATGGTCTATCTTATGGACAATTGTCCGGACTGGGCCATGACGGAATTCATACAGAATATCATTACGGAGGGGAGATAATATGTATAAAATCATTGTTTTCACACACGGCTCGCTGGCCGAATGTCTGGTAAGGACATCCCGGCTCATCCTGGGAAACCAGCCAGACATAGAGACTTACTGTGTGGAGCCGGGGTGTAATCTGGAGGAGATGAGGGACGGCGTGGAACAATCCATCCGGCGCTCCAACGCCTCAGGGCAGGAAGTCCTGGTACTTACGGACCTGATGTACGGAACACCCTTTAACACTATGATTCAGCTGGAGGAGGAATGTTCCTTTACCCACATTACGGGTACCAATCTCCCTTTGCTGATAGAGGCCATTAACCGCCGTCTTCTGAATGGTGACAGCAGTGATTTCCGGGGACTGGTGGAGACAGCCAAGGAAGGTATTGTGGACAGCCATGTCCTGCTGCAGCTGGGCTGAAGCATAAAGGAAAGGAGCAAAAACATATGAAGAACATTGTTTTGACAAGGATTGACGACAGGCTGATTCACGGACAGGTGGTGACGGCCTGGATAAAGCAGTATCCAATCAATAAGATATTGATTATTGATGACGAGCTTTCACAGAACCGGCTGATGGAGCGCATCTATAAGGCCGCTGCGCCCATGGGGGTGGAGGTGCTGATACAGTCGGTATCCGATGCCCAGGGGTTCCTGAAGGAGGAGCCTGTACGGGGAGAGAATTTCCTGATTCTTGTGAAGGTTCCGGAAATCATAGAATCGCTTCTCAAAGAGGGGATTGAAATAAAGAAGGTGATTCTGGGCGGCATGGGGGCCAAGAACGGCCGCAAGACCTTTAACAGGAATGTGTCGGCAAGCGGAGAGGAAGTGGAATGCTTTAAGCGGATTGTGGAAGGGGGCGTCGAAATCTTTTATCAACTGGTTCCAAATGATAAGGCCGTTAACATCAGAAGCCTGTTTTAGTAAAGCAGGGCAGAATTTGATTTGGAGGAGGTAGCGTATGAGCATCTTAACAGCCACATTATTGTCATTGTTATACTTTTGGGGAAATAGTGCATTTGTTCTGGGCGTAAACTGGTGGACCGTCATGAGGCCCCTGGTTTCCGGCTTCCTGGCCGGTGTTATCCTGGGGGACCCTGTAAAGGGAGCCATGGTTGGGGCCCAGATTAACATCCTGTATCTGGGATTCATCGGGGCCGGCGGAGCCCTTCCCGGGGATATCTGCCTGGCCGGCGTGGTGGGCACCACCATTGCCATTACAGGCAATCTTCCAGTGGAGACAGCCATGGCCCTGGCAGTTCCTGTGGGACTTCTGGGAACCATCATATGGGTGGTGAAAATGACGGTGAATACGGCATGGGTCCGGATTGCAGAAAAAATGTCGGCAAAGGGGGACACCAGGTATTACTGGATACCGAATATTGTGCTGCCGCAGCTGCTGCTGTTTCTGATGTCCTTTATACCCTGTTTCCTGATGGTGTATTTTGGGACGGATTATCTCAAGTCAGCTATCCAGTTTTTAGGGGAAAATATAGTGGGCGTCCTTACCACCATCGGCGGTATGCTTCCGGCAGTCGGTATTGCCCTGACGCTGAAATCCATCTTTAAGGGCGAGTCCGTGGTGTTCTTTTTCTTCGGTTTCCTTTTGGTTCAGTATTTTGGCCTGGATATGATATCCCTGGGATTTTCAGCCGTTGTATTCACCCTGATTTATATGCAGTTAAAAGGCCATAAGCTGAGCTCCGTGGGTGGCAGCCTGTTTGGGGCAGAGGGAAATAACGAGAACAAGTATGTACTTCTGGACAAGAAGACAATCCGGAAATCCTGGCTCAGATGGATTATGTTCAACCAGGCCAACTACAATTATGAGAGAATGCAGGGAACCGGTTTCTGCCACGCCATGGTGCCTGTAATCAATAAGCTGTACCCGGATAACGCAGGAAAACGTGCGGAACTGATGCAGAACCATATGCAGTTCTTTAACACAGAGCCCCAGTGGGGAGCCTGTATCATCGGCCTTACGGCTGCCCTGGAGGAGAAGAGGGCCCAGGGGTCGGAGGAGATAACCGGGGATACCATCACATCCATTAAATCCGGCCTTATGGGACCTCTGGCAGGTATCGGTGATACCATTGACGGAGGCGTGGTGACGCCGCTGCTCCTTACATTATTCATCGGCATCACCAATACGGGCAACATCATGGGCGTTATTGGCTACATTATAGTGGAAGCCCTGTTTATGTGGACCATTTACTGGCAGTCCTATAAGCTGGGATATGAAAAGGGCAGCGACGCCATTGTGACCATCATGGAAAGCGGCCTGATTAACCAGCTGATACTGGGGGCATCCATCATGGGATGTCTGGTGCTCGGCGGCCTGGTGGGCAATTATGTGACCCTGGGCTTAAAGCTTCTGGTCCCTGTGGGCGGAGGCGTTATGTTCAATATCCAGGAACAGTTATTTGACGTGATTCTTCCCGGAGCACTGCCCCTTCTTCTGACTCTTGGCACATATAAACTGGTAAAGAAGGGATGGTCGTCCGTCAACATCATCATCCTGGTTGCGGTGGTCGGCCTGATAGGCGGACTTCTGGGAATTTTTGCATAATCATTAGGAGGAAATATGACACAGGAATACAAATCTTTTTCGCCGGAAGAATTCCGGCTCCACAATGAGAAGCTTCAGGCTGAGATGGAAAGGCAGAACATAGACATGCTGCTGCTTTCCACTCCGGAAAATATCTATTATTCCACAGGTTACCGTTCCTGGTATACATCCAGTCTTTTCAGGCCGGTATATGTGCTGGTGCCCAGGAAGGGGGACCCGGCCATTATCCTGAGAATACTGGAGAAGACCACGGTGCAGTACACCAGCTGGACCAGCCGCATCTACTGCTGGGGAACCGCCAGCAGGAACCTGGGGCCCCTGGAGGGAGAGGAGCCGGTAAGCATCATTGACAGAATTATAAAGGAAATCCAGCCCCAAACAAAAACCATAGGACTGGAAGCAGGAGACGGCATGCAGTACTTCTGGTCCATGGACCTGCTGAAGAAAATCATTGAGTCCCAGCCGGGCATCTGCTTCACGGACGGTTCCTTGGCAATACAGAGGGCCAGGATGGTGAAAACGCCGTGGGAGATTGAGCGCATCCGCTATGTCTGCCAGGTGACGGAAAAGGCTATATTGGATACGGGAAAGACCATTGTGGCGGGAAAAACAACGGAGAAGGACATATCCAGGGGCATTGCCATGAGGATGGCGCAGGGCGGGGTGGATAAGATATCATATCTGACTGTGACCAGCGGTATTGACAAGTACTGCACCTTCAATACATATGCAACAGACCGCGTGGTGGAGAAAGGCGAATATGTCCTGGTGGATATCAGCGGCCATATAGACGGATATGCGTCCGACCTTACCAGAGTGTTCTATCTGGGAAACGTGCCCGGGGAGGAACGGGAGATGGCTGAGACAGCCAGCGGCTGCGTGGCCGCTGCCAAGGAAGCCATGAAGCCGGGGGTTTCAATTGCTGAAATCAACCGCATCTGCGAGGGATTCATCCGGGATTCCAAATTCGGCCAATTCCTGCTTCACTCCAGCGGTCACTGTATCGGCCTTAATGTGGTGGAATATCCAACCATACATGATGAGGCCGGTGAGGAACTGAAGCCGGGCATGGTGTTTGCCGTGGAAAACGGGGTCTATCCCTATGACCTGGAAAAGGGAGTGGAGTCCATCTACCTGTCCTTCCGGATGGAGGATGAGGTTCTGGTGACAGAGGACGGCGCAGAATGGATAACCGGCCCCGGAGCGCCTGTGATTGAAGTGGGGACAGAAGACTGACAGAAGGCAGGCAAGCAAAACACAGAACATGAAATTGAAACAACATACCCTGTAAACAACAGGACACCGGATGATTTCTATAATCTCCGGTGTCCTGTTGTGTTGGTCAATCCGGAATCTGCTTATTCCGGGGTGTTATTTGTTTTCCCTCATGACCCGGCAGGGGTTTCCGTACGCAATGGGTTCTACCGGTTCAGGTACCGCCACAGGGTAGTCCGGCTGATGCCCAGCTTTTTGGCCGCGGATGTCTGGTTGCCGCCGCAGGTCTTCAGCACATAGCGCACAATGTCCCGGTTCATACCGTCCAGGGACTGGCTGGTATCCAGGCAGAAGGAAGGGGGATGAGGGGCGGGCTGCATATCCTTTCCGGGGGCTGCCGTGTCCTCGCCGCGGCAGGCAAAGGATGACTGGGACGGGAAAGGGAATCCGGAGAACAGCACCTGTTCCCTCTGGATTACCTCCTGTATGGTTTTGGCGCAGATGTAGGGACCGTCTGTCCGTATGACGGCTTCCTTTAATATCCGTTTGAACTGGGTCCTGTTGTAGGGATACTCGTATTGCTCCAAAAGCGCGGCCGCCTCATCGTCGACCCCAACGACCTGGCGGCCCAGTTCCTGGTTCAGGGTGTTGATATAGAGTCCGGCAGATGAGATAATGTCCTCCTTTTGTTCACGCAGCGGTTTGATGGGAACCAGGATGCTTCCCAGGGCATTGGTGTATTCAAAGACAACGTGGGGGGTGGCGCTTCCGGCAGTCTGGGTGCAGGAAAAAATCAAATGATTGCGGACATGCATGTTGGTGTCCAGTATGATGGAGAGCAGCTGCTTCTGCTTGTGCTTCTGCAGTGCGTCCAGGTTGGAAATATAGATGGTATTTCCGTTGTCCGTAAAGGGCGAGTTATAGTGTTTTGTGATGAAGTCCCAGCTTTTATCACTGATAAGGGAGCAGTTGATGACGTAGAGCGGGTTATCGCACAGCGGGCTCTTTGCGTAGTAGATATGAGCCACCCGGTCTTTTCCTGTGCCGGTTTCCCCGGTTATCATAAGACTCAGGGTGGACGGTACAGCATCCTCGGTGTTGGTAAGGATTTCCCGTGCCAGCTCCGTATTGCTGTAAAAGCTGTCCATGAAGCTGTTTTGTGCAGCCTGCTTGTCCATGATGGTCACCCCGTATTTTGAGTAGGCCAGGGGAATCTCGGAGCGCATGATATGGAAAATAGTGTAGGGGTTCAGCGCCTCATCCACCAGGTGGGAGGTGATGGAGTACATCTGGTTGTTTACTGTAATAAAGAAGGAGCGCTTCCGTCCGGTGCAGCATTGGTCCAATTCATTCTGAAGCTTTGCCTGTATGGGGACGGCGATTTCATCCTCCAGTGTGGTGTAAATGCATTCGCCTGTCTGGGACAGCACAAGGAAACGGTTGGCGCTGCTGTCCAGTAGCTGATGCATAAGGGACAGGGAATGATATAAATCCCTGTGGGTCTGCCATGTGTAGACAGCCTGGTCAACAGCTGCCTTCAGGCTTTCTATGCTGGAGGTGAGAAGGATGGGGGTAATTCCAATCAGTTTGGCGTAGTTGTAGGGCACTGTATCGCATATGACGGTCTTATAGCCCTGTTCCTTTAATTTGTCCAGCAGGGAGCTGGCCTCGGACGTGGTATTGATGGAAAATATGTCCGTAGGCATCTTCAGGACATTGCATATGCTTTTCGCAATGGTGGTCAGGGAACGGAATCCAAGGACTGCAAACTTTGTCTTCGTATTTTCTGCTGTTTTCAGGCAGAGAAGCACGTCGTAATAATCAATACCGATATCAATGACAGGAATGGGCACGCCCTTTGCGATACGGCTTGCGGTGTTGGCTCTTGAGATGATGATGTCGTAGTTCCTGTAATGTTCCTTTGCCAGATAAAGTCCTGTCTCCACATTGCCCAGCATGGCTGTCAGCTGGATATCATCCCTCTGGCTTCCGTACCGTTTCATTAATGTTACCAATCCCTTGTAGGGAGCAATTCCAAGTATCCTGACTTTTTCGCTCATTCTGCCTCCTTCTGAATATAAATTCTCTGAATGTTACAAATTTAAACATATTATACAACATTTTCCTTGAATTGAAAAGGCCCCCTGTATTACAATAAACTACGGAGCTGATAAAAGAAACTGATATGTTTCAAAAATGAACAGTAAAGGAAAGTTGGGGGCCAATGGAAGAGAGATATCTGATTATTGCGGATGATTTTACAGGGGCAAATGATACCGGAGTGCAGCTTAAGAGGAGGGGGTATCCGACGGAAGTCCTGTTTGCGGGAAAACCGGTGGATTCACAGAATTCCATTGTGATTGATACGGAGAGCAGGAATGCCTTGCCTGGCCACGCCTATGAAATTGTGCGTCATTCATTAGAACAGGTAGATTTCGGACAGTTCCGCTACATAATAAAAAAAGTGGATTCCACTATGAGGGGAAACATTTCACAGGAAATAAAAGCAGTGGATGATGCATTGCACCCGGAGCTGGTGGTGTTTGCTCCTGCACTTCCCGCCCTGGGAAGGACCACTATGGACGGTGTGCAGTGCTTAAGGGGCGTGGAAATCTGTAAGACAGAGTTGTCCAAGGACCCCAAAAATCCGGTGATGGAAGACAATCTGGTAAAGCTGCTGGAGCAGGTTTATGAGGAGCCGGTACAGTTAAAATATCTGCCGGATGTAAGAAGCCAGTCGTTTTCCTTTGATGGAGGACGGGTTTTTGTATGTGACGCTGAGTCGGACGACGACCTGAAACGAATCATTGCAGCCGCCAGGCAGGACGGGCGGCGGACCCTGTACGTGGGGACCGCGGGCATGGCTGACAATCTGATGGAGCTGGAAAATCCCACCCTTCCGTCCTTCGGCGTGGTGGCCAGCATCAGTTCGGTGGCCAATGAACAGATGCATTACTGTGAAAGGGCCGGATACGCCATGGTCAAGGTGCCTGTGGCCCAAATCATGATGGGAACAGCCAGGGCCGGTGAATACCGGGACATGGCTGTGGAATATTTAAAGAGCGGAAGAGATACCATCCTTCTTACGGATACGGCTTATGACAGGGAATTAATTGAGCTTTCCCAGGAAGTGGGGGAGAAAAGCGGTATGGATTTGACTGAGGTGGGGGATTATGTGCGTTCCCTTATGGGCAGAATGGCCAAGGAAGTACTGGACGCTGCAGAGGTATCCGGCGTGTATCTTACCGGCGGGGACACTGCCCTGGGAATGCTGATGAACATCGGGGCAGACGGCGCGGAGATATTGGCTGAAATCCTGGTGGGCGTTCCTCTGGTGCGGGTGAAGGGCGGAGCGTATGAGGGGCTCAGACTGGTAACAAAGGCGGGAGCCTTCGGTACAGAGGATGCGGCTGCTTTTGCCATGAGAAAAATAAAAGAAAGAGGAGGAATATAACATATGAAAGAATTTTTACTGCCTTACGGAAAGGAAACAATGAAAGCGGAGATTGAGGACGCGCACCTGGCCGGTGTGCTTGTATCAGAGCTCCACGATTACAAGGCGCCCTTGGGGGGGAGCGAGCTGGTGCAGGAAGCTCTGGAGCATCCCATCGGCACTCCCAGGCTGTGCGATATGGCCATTGACAAGAAGAAGGTGGTGGTCATTTCTTCCGACCACACAAGACCTGTGCCCAGCCATATCATTATGCCTCTCATCCTGAAGGAAATCCGCAGGGGGAACCCGGATGCTGAAATTACCATCCTTATCTCCACTGGGCTTCACAGGGAGACTACCAGGGAGGAGCTGGAATCAAAGTTCGGCCCTGAGATTACGGAACACGAAACCATTATTGTCCATGACTGCGATGATACGGACAACATGGTCTATCTGGGCAAGCTGCCCTCAGGCGGAAACATGTATATCAACAGGCTGGCGGTGGAGGCAGACCTGCTGGTTGCAGAGGGCTTCATTGAGCCCCATTTCTTTGCGGGATTTTCAGGCGGAAGAAAGAGCGTGCTTCCGGGCGTGGCAAGCCGTGAAACAGTTATGTACAACCATAACTCGGCTTTTATTGATGATTTGCACTCCAGGACCGGCATCATTGAGGGCAACCCCATTCACAACGACATGCTGTACGCAGCCAGGGTGGCAGGACTGGACTTTATCGTCAATGTGGTGATAGATTCCGCCCATGACCCGATTTTTGCAGTGGCAGGCGACTGTGACCTGGCCCACCGCAGGGGCAGGGAATTCCTGGCTTCCAAGTGCCAGGTGGATGCGGTTCCGGCGGATATTGTCATTTCCACAAACGGCGGCTATCCTTTGGACCAGAACATTTACCAGTCCGTAAAGGGCATGACGGCGGCAGAGGTGACGGTAAAGGAAGGCGGCGTTATCATCATGCTTTCCAAGGCGGCTGACGGCCACGGCGGCAAGTATTTCCATGAAACCTTCCGGGACGAAAAGGACCTGAACCGCATGATGAAAACCTTCATGGACAGAAAACCGGAGGAAACCATCATAGACCAGTGGCAGTCACAGATTTTTGCCAGGGTTATGTTGAAGGCCAGGATTGTATTCGTGTCTTCCTGCGACGACCAGCTGGTGGAGGAGCTTCACATGATTCCGGCCCACAGCATGGAGGAGGCCCTTGAAAAGGCAAAGGCAATGGTGAATAAGGAGGATTACAAGGTAACTGTAATTCCGGACGGCGTGTCCGTTATCGTAAGAGAGTAATCTGTTGCTGCAAAAGAATGGATTGTCATCAAAAAAGAATAAAGGGGGATATGGCATTGAAGTTCATTTTAATACCTGATTCGTTTAAGGGAACCTTAAGCTCCGGCCAGATATGCGGAGTGATGGAAGAAACAATAAAGAAGCATTTTCCCGGCAGCCGGACTGTCTCCATACCGGTGGCAGACGGGGGAGAGGGCTCTGTGGACGCCTTTATCTCGGCTGTGGGCGGTGATAAGGAGTATGTCACGGTTAAGAATCCCTACTTTGAGGACATGCGGTCCTATTACGGACTGATAGACAAAGGACAGACAGCTGTTATCGAGATGGCGTCCTGCGCCGGTCTTCCCCTGGTGGAGGACAGGAAGGACCCAAGGCTCACCACCACCTATGGGGTGGGGCAGCTGATTCTTGCCGCGGCAGGCAGGGGCGTTAAGAAAATCATAGTGGGCCTGGGCGGGTCGTCCACCAATGACGGAGGCTGCGGCGCTGCGGCCGCTGCCGGGATTAAGTTCTATGACAGGGACGGCCGGGAGTTTATACCCACAGGCGGCACCACGGCTCAAATTGACAGAATCGACCTGTCCGGAAGGAACAGCCTTCTGGAGCAGGTGGAAATCGTAACCATGTGCGATATTGATAATCCCATGTACGGACCAACGGGGGCTTCCTATATCTTCGGACCCCAAAAGGGCGCGGATGAGGCCATGGTCCTTCAGCTGGACCAGGGAATCAGGAATCTGAGCAGGGTCATAGCCCTGGCAACCGGGACAGACATAAGCCAGGTGCCGGGAACCGGGGCAGCAGGAGCCATGGGAGCGGGCATGATTGCATTCTTTGGTTCCAGGCTTCAGATGGGCATCCAGACCGTGCTGGATACGGTGCGGTTCGATGAAATCATAGGTGATGCGGATTATATCCTGACAGGCGAGGGAAAGCTGGATTCCCAGAGCCTCCGGGGCAAGGTAGTGATTGGAATCGCGGAGCGGGCCAAAAAGCAGGGCAGGTCCGTGATTGCAGTAGTAGGCGGTGCGGATGACGGTGAGATTGGAAAGGCTTATGATATGGGCGTGACAGCAGTGTTCCCCATCAACCGGCTTCCCCAGGATTTTTCCGTCAGCAGGCACCGCAGCCAGGAGAACCTGGCTTATACGGTAGATAATATTATCAGGCTTATAAAAGCCGGACAGGGGGAACGTTAAGTATGAAGATTTTACAGGCAGTTAAGAAGATTCCGGGAGGATTGATGGTGGTGCCGCTGCTTTTGGGAGCAATTGTCAACACCTTTTTCGGAAATGTATTGTGGAGCGCGTTTGACGGCACCTTTACAACCTATTTATGGAAATCAGGAGCCATGCCCATTCTGGCTGTGTTCATTTTCTGTAATGCCACCACCATTAATTTTAAGAAGGCCGGCGTCACCATATACAAGGGCGTGGTCATCACCGGAGTGAAGGTTGGAATCGGCATTATCATCGGGCTGATTTGCGGCTCCCTGTTTGGGGAGAAGGGATTTCTGGGATTGTCCACCCTGGCTATTGTGGGCGCTCTGGCCAACTCCAACGGCGGACTGTATGCGGCCCTGGCCGGAGAGTACGGAGATGCAACCGATGTAGGCGCTGTATCCATTCTTTCCATCAATGACGGCCCGTTTTTTACCATGGTTGCCCTGGGGGCTGCCGGCGTTGCCAAGATACCGATGTCCATTCTGGTCGGCTGTATTGTCCCGGTTATCGTGGGATGCATCCTGGGCAATCTGGACGAAGACATCCGCAAGTTCTGCGAGCCTGGCGCCACCATGCTGATTCCTTTTTTTGCATTCCCTCTGGGAGCAGGACTGAACATCATGAACCTGTTAAAGGCAGGAGGCCCCGGTATCCTTCTGGGCGTTGCCTGCACCCTGATTACCGGCCTGGGCGGCTATCTGGTTTATAAGCTGCTGCGCATGGAGCATCCGGAAGTGGGCGGAGCCATTGGAACCACAGCCGGCAACGCGGCGGCAACGCCTGCTTCGGTGGCAGCAGTGGACGCCACTCTGATAGCGGTAGCGGAAGCCGCCACTGCGCAGATTACCGCTGCCATTATCGTGACAGCTATCCTTTGTCCGATTTTTGTTTCGTATTTACATAAAGTAGAGGTGCGTAAGCGTGGATGACAGAAAAATAATAGGTATTACCATGGGAGACCCGGCCAGCATCGGTCCTGAGATTACGGTAAAGGCCCTGGCCGACAAAGCCGTATATGATGAGTGCAGGCCCATTGTTGTGGGAGATGCCTGCGTCCTTAAAGCTGCTCTTAAAATTGTGGGACATGAGGAGCTGACGGTCCGCGCCGTAAAGGATGTGAAGGACGCTGTCTTTACCCACGGGACCATAGACGTGCTGGACATGGAACTGGTTTCCATGGATGGACTGGTGCGGGGACAGGTATCCGCCATGTGCGGGGACGCCGCGTTCCGGTATGTGGAGAAGGTAATTGAACTTGCCATGGACGGACAGGTGGATGCAACTGTCACCAACGCCTTCAATAAGGAGGCGGTAAACCTGGCAGGGCACCACTATTCCGGCCACACGGAAATTTATGCGGATTTGACCGGAACCAGGAATTACACCATGATGCTGGCCCATGAGAACATGAGGGTGGTCCATGTGTCCACCCATGTGTCCCTGCGGGAGGCCTGCGACCGGGTTAAGAAGCAGCGTGTGCTGGATGTAATACGGATTGGTGACAGGGCATGCAGGGAAATGGGCATTGAGAACCCCAGGATTGCAGTTGCAGGGCTGAATCCCCACAGCGGTGAGCACGGTCTGTTCGGCCAGGAGGAAATCCAGGAAATCATTCCTGCCATTGAGGCTGCCAGGGCGGAGGGTATCCAGGCGGATGGCCCTGTGCCTCCTGATACTGTTTTCTCCAAGGCCAGAGGCGGCTGGTATGACATTGTGGTGGCCATGTACCATGACCAGGGCCATATCCCCCTTAAGGTGGTGGGCTTTGTCTATGACCAGGCCAAACAGGCCTGGGATGCGGTGGCCGGTGTCAATATCACCCTGGGACTTCCCATTATCCGCGTGTCTGTGGACCACGGAACAGCCTTTGACCAGGCAGGGACCGGAACAGCCAGCGAGCTGAGCCTTAAGAATTCCCTTGAGTATGCTGTTATGTTTGCAAAGAACCGGAAGCCGGCTTAGCGTGAGATATGAAATCATCATTCTGAAATTATCATAACAAAAAAACGGGCTATCCTCTGTCAGCCATAGAGGACAGCCCGTTATCACGTTCCGGCCGTCAGCCGTACCTGGTTACAGCACAAACATCCTGGCTGTCATCAATTCATTGATGGAGTGGGCCGTATAGGAAACCGTAAAATCATCGTTCATAACCATTCCGGGATAATAGGAAGCCCTCAGTGCCTGGAAATGGTCCTTGAAGTTGATTTCCATGGTAATGGTTTCCGGCACCTCCATATGGCAGGCATCCTTTGACAGAAGGGCATTCTTTGCGCCCTCCTCAATCAGTTCCCGGGCCATCTCAGGCGACAGGTTGACGGTGGCTGCGCCCATGCCTTCCTTTACCGCCACAGCCGTGATGCATGGGTCGTATTCGTGGACATGGCTGCAAAGGTTCCTGTCGCCGCTGATGAATACAGAGGGAACGCCCAGGGAAGCTCCCACATAGGCGTGCATGAGGAACTCAGAAGCAAGCCTTCCGTTGAATTTAATGTAATTGGTCTTGCGGTTCATGGTATGGGCCAGCGGGCTTCCGCTGGTGCCGGCCGGAGAGTGGTATCCCACAAACATGAGGGCGTCAAAGCTTTCGTCCAGGCCGCAGACCATGGAATCCGGGGAGTATTTCCAGCCCAGGATGATTTTGGCCTCCTTGGGAAGAAGGGAGATATCCATGTTCCTGCCGGAGTCATGGGCATCTTTAATATAGATTTCCGTTGCGCCGGCTGCCAGGGCGCCTCTGCATGCCGCGGCTGCCTCCAGTGTCATTTCCCTGGCTAAGGGGCCGTGTTCCAAATCACCTAAATTGGTTGAGTTCCAGGAAGTGGAGCCGGCCACCCCCTCAAAGTCCACACTGATATAAACCTTCATAAATGTCTTTCCTCCTGTATCGTGGTTTTTCTAAACAATATTCCGTTTTAAAAGTTTTAAAGCCAGGCTGGCCTGCAGTTCCACGCCAAGCTTAAGACAGGTTTCGTCAATATCAAAATCCTGGCTGTGAAGGGGGGCTGTAATCCCCTTTTCCCGGCTGGCGCATCCCAGATGATAGAAAACTCCCTTTGCCTTTTCCAGGAAAAATGAGAAGTCTTCCACCCCCAGACTGGGGAATTTTTTTTGGTGGATGTGCTGGCTGCCCAGAAGCTCTGCGGCTGTCTCCGCCAGCACATCCACGATTTCGTCTGAGTTTATAAGGGCCGCATATCCGGGGACAATGACAACCTCCCCGCTGCCCCCCATGGCCTGGCAGGTACAGCTTACCTGCCGGGTCATGGCATCAATGATTTTCTGTCTTACGGACGGGTCGGTGGTGCGCAGGGTGCCTGTCATCTCCACCTCGCCTGCCACGATGTTGCCGGCAGTACCGCCGTGTATGGTCCCCAGGGTGAGGACGGCGTTGTCCAGAGGGGATATGCTGCGGCTTATCAGGGTCTGGAGGCTGTTTATGACGGCTCCGGCCATGACAATGGCATCCACTCCCGTATCGGGATAGGCGCCGTGGCAGCTTTTTCCATGGACCTTTATGTGAATCTCGTCCGAGGAAGCGTTTAAGTCGCCGTAGCGGATTTCAATCTCGCCTGTCTCATGGGTGGGCATCACATGGAGCCCGGTGACGTAATCCACGCGGGGGTGCTCCATGCAGCCCGCCTCCACCATGGGAAGGGCGCCTCCCGTGGTTTCCTCCGCTGGCTGGAAAAGGAACTTCACCCAGCCGGACCATTGGTCCCTGGATTCCATCAATATGCGGGCCGTACCCAGGGCAATGGCCACATGGGCGTCGTGGCCGCAGGCATGCATGCGGCCGGGATTCAGGGAGCAGTAGGGGCGGGAGGAATCCTCTGTCAGAGGCAGGGCGTCCATGTCGGCGCGAAGGGCAACCGTATTTCCCGCACCTGGTTTTTGCCCCTGAATCACGGCCACGATTCCCGTACCGGCCACAGGAAATTCATAGGAAATGCCCCACTTATCCAGAAGGCCGCAGATATAGGCGCTGGTCCAGTGCTCCTCAAGGCCCGGTTCGGGATGCTGGTGCAGTTCCCTGCGAATCTGCACCAGCTCCGGGTATAATTCTTCTGTCCGTTGTTTTATATTCATGGCGTCATCCTTTCCGGGAGATAGTTTGCGGGGTAAAACCGTTTCCGCCCACATAGACCCTTGGGGGCCGTCTGGTGAGACGGGCAACGATTTCATTTTTATTGGTGCCGGCCAGGCGGCTGACCGCGTCTATGTCCAGGGTGTTCCCTGTGCCGTCTCCGTATATGATGACCTCATCCCCTATCTGAGCCTCAGGCACGCCGGTCAGGTCAATCATGCACTGGTCCATGCATATGACGCCAATCACCGGCACCTGTTTACCTCTGAGGGTAACCACGGCCCTGCCCCGCAGGTTCCGGGGATAGCCGTCGGCATACCCAAAGGGCAGGGCTGCCACCCGGGTGTCCTGAGGCGCTGTCCACAGGTAATCATAGCTCACGCCTTCGCCCTTTGATACAGGGGTGATGTGGCTGATACGGGTCTTAAAGGTCAGGGCCTGGCGGATGTCCAGCTGCCCCTTGTGGAACCCCTTTAACCCGTACACAATGGCACCGGCCCGTATCATGTCCAGCCTGTATTCAGGAAAATCAACGGCAGCAATGCTGTCGGCAATGTGCTTACAGGGAAAATGGCATCCATCCTGCTCCAGGGCATTGACGGCATCCATGAAGCGCCGGAACTGGACCTGGTTGGACTCGTCGTCCTTCAGGGCCAGATGGGAGTAGATGCCCTCCGGTTTCAGCCAGGGCATGGAACAGATTTGGCGAATCTCCTCCAGGCTTTCCTTGCCGCGGGGGAATCCGATGCGGTGGAAGCCGGTGTCATATTTGATATGTATGACGGCCTGCCGTCCCCTTTCGGCCGCCAGATTGTTAAGGAGCCTGGCCTGGGCCAGGGTGTCGATGGTCTGGATGATGCCGTATTCCAGCACACAGGGCAGCAGCCGGTCCGGCGTCAGCCCCATGATTAATACAGGGTAGCCGGGATATGCCTGTTTCAGCTCCACTGCCTCGGACAGGGTGGCCACTGCCAGCAGGCTGGCTCCGTTTTCCATGATGGCGGGAGCAATGCCCAGGGCGCCGTGGCCGTAGCCGTCCGCCTTCACCACTGCCGCCACCTGGGTGGAGGGGCCTGCCATGGCCTTAATCTGTCTTACATTGTACGCAATGCGGTCCAGGTCCACCTCCACCACGGTATCTCTCATTATCTCATTCATAACAGGGATTTCCATGTGATTCATACCTTCTTTCCGTCTTGCGGCCGGCGGCAGGGGTGAAAATTCCCTTTATTTACAGAGCCCGGCGGCCGCAAGTTTAATTATAGGTATTTCTGCCATAAAATGCAATGTGAAACTGAGTCCTTTTTATTGACTTTTAACTTGCCAATGGGTATAATTTTTAATTAAGTATGTCAGGCGAAGGCGCAGTGAACTTACTGCTCTTTAAGTCGCCTTTTTTTTATACAAGGGCGGTTCGGCCCGGATTCAGTTTATCTAAGACAAAGGTGGTATGGCAATGGCAAAATACATAATCAAGCGGTTGGTAGCAGGTGTGTTATCTCTTTTTATTCTTATTACCATTACATTCTTTCTGATGCATGTCATTCCGGGAGGTCCTTTCAGTCCGTCTGAGCAAAGGAATGTGCCGGAAAAAATCCTGGAGCAGATTTCCGAAAAGTATGGTCTCAACGACCCGCTTCCGGCCCAGTATGTCAGGTATCTCGGCAACCTTCTCCACGGCGACATGGGAACCTCCTTTAAAAAACAGGATACCACGGTCAATGAGCTCATTGCCAACGGCTTTCCGGTATCGGCAAAGGTGGGGGCGCTGGGAATCGCAGTGGCCCTTGCGGCGGGAATCCCGTTGGGAATTGTGGCTGCCGTAAAGCGGGGGAAGCTGGCGGACGGGGTCTCCATGGTGCTGGCCACCATCGGCGTTTCGGTGCCCAGTTTTGTACTCTGCGTGCTGATGATGTATGTGTTCTGCGAGAAGTGGAAGATATTTCCCTCCTACGGCCTGACCTCATGGAAACATTATGTGCTGCCGGTGTTCTGCATGGCCTTTTCCCAGGTGGCCTATATCACCCGTCTCATGCGCTCCAGCATGCTGGAAACCATGCGCCAGGATTACATAAGGACAGAGCGTTCCAAGGGAGTGCCGGAATGGGAGGTCATCAGCAGGTATGCCCTTAAGAATTCCATTCTTCCGGTGGTGACCTATGTGGGCCCGCTGGTGGCCACGCTGCTCACAGGTACCTTTATCATTGAGAAGCTGTTCAGTATCCCGGGACTGGGACGCTATTTCATATCCGCCATCACGGACAGGGATTATTCCGTCACACTGGGACTCACCGTGTTTTTAGGCGTGATGATTATTGGCTGCAATCTGATTGTTGACATCATGTACGCAGTGATTGACCCAAGAGTAAAGATTACGGAGTAGGTGAAGAGGATGGAAGAGAGAGTTGAATTTACCATGTCGGATGTGATTCCGGAGGAACTTCTGGCCGGACTTACGGACGCAGAGCGGGAGATGGAATCCATAAACCGGCCCAGTATCTCCTACTGGAAAAACTGCTGGATACGGCTTAAAAAGGATAAGCTGGCCATGCTGGGCATAGCCATTGTGGTTATCATGACATTGGCTGCCATATTTGTCCCCATGTTTTCTCCTTATACATATGACCAGACTGATTTTGGAAACGCCCTCCAGTGGCCTGGCAGAGCCCATTTGTTCGGAACAGACAAGATGGGACGCGATATTTTCGTCAGGACCATGTACGGGGCCCGGATCAGCCTGTCCATTGGTTTTGCGGCGGCAGCCATCAATATGGTCATCGGCGTGCTCTACGGAGGCATATCAGGCTATGTGGGAGGAACCACGGATATCGTCATGATGCGAGTGGTGGATATACTCACCGGCATTCCCAGCCTGATTTATATGATTTTAATTATGATGTTTCTGGGGAATACCATCCAGAGCATCCTGATTGCCATGTGCCTCACCTACTGGATTACCACGGCCAGAATGGTCCGGGCCCAGATACTGACGCTGAGGGAGCAGGATTTTGCCCTGGCGGCAAAGGTCTGCGGACTGAGCAAATGGCAGATTCTGATACATCATCTCATACCCAACAGCATGGGCTCCATTATTGTGACGGTCACGTTCCTGATTCCGTCGGCCATATTCCAGGAGGCGTTTTTAAGCTTTCTGGGCATCGGCATCCAGGTGCCGAAGGCCAGCTGGGGAACCCTGGCCAATGATGCCATAGAATATCTGTTTTCATATCCGTACCAGATGCTGTTTCCGGCGCTGGCAATCAGCATTACCATATTTGCCCTGAACTTTATCGGTGACGGGCTGAGGGATGCTCTGGACCCAAGACTTAAGAAATAGGTGGATGAACATGATGGAAGATACAATTTTAGAGGTGGAGAACCTGCGCACCAGTTTTGCAACCGACGCAGGCCTTGTGCAGTCCGTAAGGGGCATCACCTTCCGTGTGGGGAAGGGAGAGAGCCTTGGAATCGTGGGGGAATCCGGCTGCGGCAAAAGTGTTACCATGCTGTCAATCATGGGGCTTTTGGAGGACAATGCCCTACGCCGGGCAGATGCCCTGCTCTTTGACGGCCAGGACCTGCTTAAGAAATCTCCAAAGGAAATGAGGAAGATTCAGGGAAACCGGATTGGTATGATATTCCAGGACCCCATGACCAGTTTAAATCCCCTGTTCACGGTGGGGGAGCAGCTCCGGGGTCCCCTGATGCGGCATCAGAAGCTTTCCAGAAGGGAAGCAGACGGAAAAGCCCTGGCCATGCTGGAAGCTGTGGGGCTTCCCAGTCCGGAGCGCAGGCTGAAACAGTATCCGCATGAGCTTTCCGGCGGTATGCGCCAGAGGGTGATGATAGCCATTGCCATGTGCTGCAGGCCCCGGCTGCTCATAGCAGACGAGCCCACCACGGCGCTGGATGTGACCATACAGGCCCAGATTCTGGAGCTGATGGCCCATATGAAGAATGAGTTTAACACCTCCGTCATATTGATTACACATGACCTGGGCGTTATATCCAGCCTGTGTACCAGGGTTATTGTCATGTACGGTGGATTAATCATGGAGGAAGGGGATATTGAGGATATCTTCTACCGGACCGGCCATCCCTACACAGCAGGGCTTCTGGCCTCCATACCCAAGAGGACAAAGGAAAAGCTGGTGCCAATCTTCGGCACGCCGCCCGACCTTTTAAACCCGCCGAAGGGATGTCCTTTTGCAGCCAGATGTTCCCATGCCATGAAGCTCTGCGCAGCCCACCAGCCGCCCTTTTACGACCTGGGAAATGGACATGTCAGCGCCTGCTGGCTTCACAATGAATCGGTGAAAGCCCGGATGGGGGAGGTGAAGCTGTGATGGCTCAATGTACGGATACAAATAACTGTATTGAAGTAAATGATTTGAAGATGCATTTTAAACTGAAAAGCGGTCTTTTTTCCAAGCCAAAGGTGTTAAAGGCAGTGGACGGCGTATCCTTTTCCATTGAAAAGGGCCGCACCATGGGACTGGTGGGGGAATCCGGCTGCGGCAAGACAACGGTTGGCCGTACCATCCTTAAACTGTACCAGGCAACGCAAGGGCGGATTCTGTACCAGGGAACGGACATCACCGGACTGAACGACAGCCAGATGGCTCCCTACAGGAAGAAGATGCAGATGATATTCCAGGACCCCTATACATCCCTGGACCCGAGAAAGAACATAGGGGATATCATTGCCGAGCCGATATGGGCCATGAAGCTCCACACGGGAAAGGATAAGAATGACAGGGTCAGGGAGCTGATTGAGATGGTTGGACTTAAACCGGACCATATTAACCGGTATCCCCATGAGTTCTCAGGAGGACAGAGACAGAGAATCGGAATAGCCAGGGCATTGGCTGCGGAGCCGGAGTTTATTGTCTGCGATGAACCCATATCAGCCCTGGATGTATCCATCCAGGCCCAGGTCATCAATATTCTGGAGGAATTGCAGGATAAGTTCCATTTCACCTACCTGTTCATCTCCCATGACCTGTCCATGGTGCGCCACATCTCGTCGGAGGTGGGGGTTATGTACCTGGGCAGCCTGATTGAGTACGCCCAGGTGGATGAGCTGTATGACAACATGCTTCATCCTTACACCCAGTCCCTGATTTCCGCAGTGCCTGTGGCAGACCCGAAGCTGGCCAGGGGGAACCAGAGAATTATCCTGGAAGGGGATGTGCCCTCTCCCATTAATCCGGCTCCCGGCTGTCCCTTCAGAAGCAGGTGCCGCTATGCAAAGGATATATGCGGCCAGGTAAAGCCGGAGTTAAAAGCTGTCAATGATAAACATAAGGTGGCCTGCCATCTTTTTGATTCGTAATAGAAGATTACGGAAGCGGGAAAACGTACCAGAGACATGTATTGCACGTAAGCGGCCATGAGACGGTTGCTTGGTGCCCAAGACAAGGAGGAGCAAAATGAGAAAAAAACTGAAAGTGTTATTGAGCCTTGTAATGGCTGCTTCCATGCTGGCAGGATGCGGCGGACAGAGTTCTGAGAAAACGGCTGAGAGCGGGGCGGCGGGGCAGACAACCCAGGCATCGGGCGGGAAGGAAGAGGGCGCCCAAAGCGGGGGTGCAAAGGTCATGACCTACGCCATGCAGAAGGAGCCTGAGACACTGGACCCGACCATGAACAACTATGCCACCTCGTCCATTGTGCTTCAAAACCTGTTCACCGGGCTGATGCAGATTGGACCGGACGGCGGCCTGATTAACGGCTGCGCTGAGACCTACAGCATGAGCGAGGACGGCCTGGAATATACGTTTACCCTGAGGGACGGCTTAAAATGGTCGGACGGTTCCCCTCTGACGGCAGGGGACTTTGAGTATGCCTGGAAACGCACCCTGGCGCAGGATACAGCCTCTCCCGGCGCATGGTACCTGTTCTATCTGAAGAACGGCGAAGCATATAATGAGGGAAAGGCATCTGCCGATGATGTGGGCGTAAAGGCGGAGGATGACAAGACCCTGAAGGTCACGCTGGAGAACCCCACCGCTTATTTCATTGACCTTACGGCTGTTACCGCCTATTTCCCGGTGAAGAAGGATGCGGTGGAAGGCCCTGAAGCCTGGACCAAGTCGGCGGATACCTATGTGAGCAACGGAGCGTTCCGCCTGAAGGAAATCAATCCCCAGGCCAGCTATGTGCTGGAGAAGAATCCGGAATACGTTGACGCGGATTCAGTGAAGCTGGACGGCGTGAATATTGTGTTTATTGAGTCCGCAGAAGCAGCCCTGTCCGCCTACAATGCAGGGGAAGTGGATGTGGTGGACAATACCATCATCCAGACCCAGGCCCAGTCACAGTACGGCGGAAGCGACGAGCTTAAGTCCTATGACCTCATAGGAACCTGCTATTATGATTTTAACTGTGAGAAAGATTATCTGTCAGATGCACGGGTGAGAAAGGCATTATCCATGTCCCTTAACAGGGATGTCATCAACCAGTCCATCGTTGCGTCCAGGCCGGAATCATCCTATGCCTTTGTGCCTCACGGCATTCCCTATGAGGGCTCCGGCGATGATTACCGCACCACGGTGGGCAGCCTGTTCACAGAGGACGTGGAGGCTGCAAAGGCGCTGATGGAAGAAGCCGGCTTTCCGGGCGGAGAGGGCTATCCCACCCTGACCCTGATTACCCAGAACGACCAGGAGAAAAAGGATGTGGCCCAGGCCATGCAGGCTATGTGGAAGGAAAATCTGGGAGTGAATGTGGAGATTGTTACCTTTGAGCCCAAGGTATACTGGGATGAGCAGACAGCCGGTAATTTTGATATCTGCTATGACGGCTGGACCGGAGATTATCCTGACCCCAGCACCAATCTGGACTGCTTCCTTCTTCAGAGAAATGAAACCCAGTGCCGCTGGCTGAATGATGAAGCCAAGGAATACGACGCCATGATGAAAGAGGCCAGGAGCCTGACGGACAATAAGAAGCGCATGGAGCTGTTTGAGACAGGTGAAAAGCTTCTGATGGAGGAAATGCCTATCCTGCCTCTGTACTACCGCAATGCCCAGCTTTTGGTGAAGCCGGGATGCCAGGGCGTTATCAAGACCTATATCGGTCATACGATATTTAAATATGCTGACAGACAGTAAGCGTGGTAATTAAGCCAGGCCATGGTTATGAAGCAAAGCAGAGGTGCCCACGCCGGGTAATGGGGCGTGGGCAGCTTTTTGGCTGAATGAGGCTGAATATGAATGAAAGGACGGATTGGGACAGATGGTATTTCCGGAGAGATTGAGGGAAGGGGACACGGTAGGTCTGGTGTCCCCTGCATTTCCTGTAAAGGAGGATGAGAGGGATGGCTGCGTAAAGCTGCTGGAGGACATGGGATACCGGGTAAAACTGGGCGCATGTCTTGAGAACATGTATAATTTCCATAATTATCTGGCAGGGGATGCCAGGGCACGGGCAGAGGACCTGAACCGCATGTTTGGGGATACACAGGTCAAGGCGGTTTTCTGCGTGCGGGGAGGCTATGGAAGTTCCCAAATCATGAAGTACCTGGATTTTGAGCTGGTGAAACAGAATCCCAAAATATTTGTGGGGTACAGCGACATAACAAACCTTCATTCCGGATTCCAGATGTTTGGGAATCTGGTTACCTTCCATGGGCCGATGGTGTGCTCCAACATGCTGAAGGATTTTGACGCCTACACCCGGTCTGGGCTGTATGCCGCCCTCAATATGGAGGATGAACTGGAGTTTTGGAATCCGCCGGGGGAGGAGGGCTTTAAGGCCATCCGCGGCGGTGTGGCGGAGGGTGTTCTGGCAGGCGGAAACATATCCGTACTGGCCAGGGCCTGCGGCACCTTTTACCAGCTGGATACCAGGGATAAGATTCTGTTTCTGGAGGATGTGGAGGAAGGAATCGCGTCCCTTGACATGTATATCACCCAGATGGAATACGCCGGTCTGTTTGAGCATGCGGCAGGCATTCTTCTCGGCGATTTCACGGATTGTACCAATGACCGGTACGACGGGACCTATGAGACAGAGGAATTTCTTCATGACCGGTTCGGAGGGTTTGATATGCCTGTGATGTACCATATCAGGTCCGGCCATGATAAGCCCATGGGAACCCTGCCCTTTGGCACCATATGCCGTATGGATGGTGACAATATGCGGATTCGCTTCTGCCGGCAGCCACAGTAGTTTCCGCGGTTTAATATGGCGTTGGAGCAGCCTTTTTCAGGCTCCGGAGTCCGGGCTTTGAAAAAGGCTGCAAAAAAGGACAAGAAATTTAAAAAAAGTGCTTGCAATCTCCAGAAACATATGATAAACTATAGCTCGTTGACAGCAGTTGGCATGAAAGTGCAGAGTCACATCAAGCTGTCCGAAGTTGTGAGTCTGTAGCTCAGTTGGATAGAGCAACGGCCTTCTAAGCCGTGGGTCGGGGGTTCGAATCCCTTCAGGCTCATTGAGCGCAAGCTCTGATGTTTCATAACTTAATTATGGTGGGTATGGCGAAGTTGGTTATCGCGCCAGATTGTGGCTCTGGAGGCCGAGGGTTCGAATCCCTCTACTCACCCTTTCCCCTTTCCGGATATGGAGAGGGGATTTTTTTGCACTTATTTGGAAATATTTAACAAAAATCCTGATTTCCATCCGTCTGATAAAAATTCTGTATTTCCGCCTAAAATCCCTTGCCCGGAAGGTTCACCGCACATACAAAACAGAAACAAAAGTAAAAATTGCACAAAAATATCTTTATACGGATTAAGTTATCTGTTTTACGGTTTTATATAGTATAATACTGTGTAGCAGATATAGGAGAAGGAGGTTATATTTTGAATATCAGACAAATTGCATACCTGGCAGGGGTTTCGGTTGCAACGGTTTCCAGATGTATCAATCAGCCGGAAAAGGTATCGGAAGAAACACGCAATCACATCATTGGAGTTATGAAGAGGGTGGATTATATACCCAACCCTTCTGCCAAAAGCCTGTCAACCGGCTATACAAAGACAATCTTATGCGTCATTCCAACCCTTTGCAATGAATTTTTCAACCAGCTGGTGGAGGGAAGCCAGGCTGTATTAAGGGAGGCGGATTATAAGGTCCTTGTATTTTCAACGGACAGCATCGAGGATTTCTGGCAGAGGGTGGACCAGAGAAGTGTTGACGGAATGATTATATCCGGCTCTGGTTTTATTAACAGCGAGGAGCTGCGCATGGCCAAGATTCAGGTGCCCTATGTGCTGATTGAGAATATGGAACAGTCGGAAGCACCGGGGGATGTGACATACGTGTACAGCGATGACTACAAAGGCGTCCAGCTGGCACTGGACTATCTGTACCGGGAGGGAAACCGTATATTCGGGGTCATCAGCACCTCTGATACATATCTGGTGACAGAGAGGCGCCGAAAGGCAGTATATGATTTTTTCACGGAGAAAAAGGACTGCCGTCTGCATATGGTTAAGGCCCATTACGCGGATTTGCAGGATGCCCATGACGCATGCGGCCGTTTGATGCGGCTTGAGGAGAAACCCACAGCCATATTTGCGTTTAACGACATGATGGCCATTGCGGCCATGAGGTATCTGGCGCTCCATGGCATCCGTGTGCCTGAAGATGTGGAGATAATGGGTTTTGACGATAACCCGGTGGCCAGCTTTGTGATACCGTCCCTGTCAACCGTGGTAGCGCCCAATTACCAGCTGGGGGAAAGTGCGGCCAGGCTGCTGCTGGAAAAGCTGGGAGGCAATACGGAGAATAAAAGCGTGCTGTTTCCGGTGGAATTAAAGCTGAGGGAAACCACCATAAATAATGTAAAAAATGATAGAGATAAGCGATAGATAACACCCGTGATATAGAAGGTCTGATGTAACCAGTTTCATCCGGAAACTGGTTTGGATTCGTTGACAATCTGTTTTTTTTTGATATAATTAAGAAAAACGTATAATAAATAACAAAAACACAGGATAAAATTGTGTATATTGCACAAGAGATAATTGCGCGATAAAAAGGATACATGTAAAAATAGAGTATGAAAAAAATCAGTGTTCTGACCTGAAGGGAGTAGGCGGCATGGTAAAAATAATCGGAATATGTGGAAGCCCAAGAAGGAAATCGTCCTATGCTGCATTGCAGGAAGCGCTGGAGGGGGCGCGGGAAACAGGGGACGTGGAAGTGGAGCTCATAGAGCTGAGGGCAAGAAAGCTGAACTTCTGCATCCATTGCAACAAATGCCTGAAAGAGGACGCGGTCCGGTGTACTGTCTATGAGGACGATATGACTCCCCTCTATGAAAAAGTCTATCGGGCTGACGGGATGATTATAGCATCCCCGGTATATGAGATGAATATTACGGCACAGCTGGCGGCCTTTTTCAACCGGTTCCGGCCGACCTGGAATATCATAAAAAAGAATCCCGCATTTTTCAACCGCAAGGTGGGCGCTGCAATTGCAGTGGGCGGAACAAGAAACGGAGGACAGGAAGCGGCACTGAATGCAATCCTTGGATTTTACCATACACAGGGAATGGTTGTCTGCAACGGGGGAGCGGGAACTTACGCAGGTGCCAGTCTCTGGAATCCGGGTGACGGGTCAGGGGTAATGGATGACCCGGAAGGCTTAAAAAGAGCCAGGGCCCTTGGTGCGAAGACGGCTGAATTGACAAAGCAGCTCAACCCGGATAATTAGGGCCTGGCGGAAAGCAATTTTCAGACACACTCTGAGCTGGCTAGGATTCAAACTACCGGTTTCCATAAAGGACACAGTCCCAAATGTTCATTTGCCCTTGCGTTTGTCTTTTTCAAATGAGCGGACAAGGTACATTATGGAAACCCTGCCAATACCTGACCAAGTATGGCGCCAATTCGTCGGGTAAAGTTTTGAATATAAAAAATAAAAAGGAGAACTTCATACATTAGGCAGAAATGGCGGGAGTATCAGAAACAGGAGTTAGTTATGAGAATGATGAGTTATGGTATTGAAGACAAACCCCGATTGGCAGTTGCATTTCCATTGGCATTCCAGCATGTATTATCAGCATTTACAGGACAGATTGCAGTAGGTATGCTGCTTGCCATGGGATTTGGACTCAGTGTCAAGGAAACTGCTTTATTAATTCAATGTGCGTTATTTATCACCGGTGTTGCTACTATTATCCAGTCCTTTGGAATCGGTAAGCATATTGGAGCCAGACTCCCCATTGTATCAGGAGGAAGCTTTACACTGATAACACCAATGGTGGTGGCGGCCAATAATCCGAATATCGGAATCGGCGGCGCATTTGGGGCGGCCCTGGTTGGAAGCGGTGTGCTGTTTATTCTTGGTCCCATTGCAATCAAGTACTTACATAAGTATTTCAGCCCTACCGTAACAGGGGCAGTGGTTCTGACCGTAGGCGTCTGTATCGGCGCAACGGCATTCGGCAACTTTAATGTGGAAAGCGAAAACGCGATGATTGAACTGGCAATTGCCGTAATGGTCATTGTGGTGATTGTTCTCTTAAACTTTTTCGGAAGAGGCTTAATTAAACAATGTTGTATATTAATCGGTATGGTTATCGGATACATTGTTGCGGCAGCCCTCGGCATGGTGGATTTCTCAAGCATCGGAGAGGCTTCCTGGTTTTCCATGGTTAAACCCTTTGCATGGGGCGTGAAATTCAATGTGGGGGCAATCCTGACAATCTGTGCGGTCCACATCGGCACGCTGATGGAAATGGTGGGAGATACCACGGGACTGGTTACTGCGGTATCCAACCGTCTTCCGTCATCTGAGGAATTATCCAGGACCATCCGCGGAGGCGGCATCACAGGCATGTTCGCATCGGTCTTTAACGGTGCTCCGGTTATTACGGGAAGCGCTAATGTGGGTATTGTGGCAATGACCGGCGTTGGAAGCCGTTTTGTCACCGGCTTAGGAGGAATCATCTTCCTTGCATTTGCAGTATTTCCAAAACTGGCACAGTTACTGGCGCTCATTCCAAACTGCGTTATGGCAGGGGCTGTCCTTGTCATGTGCGGCCAGATATCAGCATCCGGGCTGCGCGTTATCAGCATGAGTGATTTCACGGAGAGAAATACAACCATATTGGCCATTGCGCTGGCCATTGGTATCGGCGGCAATTTCGGAGTGGCTAATCTGGCATTTTTACCGGCAACCGTTACAACTATTTTTACCGGCATTCCCGGAACGGCTCTGGTTGCCCTTATCTTAAACATTATTCTTCCCAAGACAACGGAGGATGAGGTTCCTGAAATGAAGCTTGAGGAGGAAGTGCCGGCTGTGTAGGAAACAGAAAAGAGCATATTTATTAATTTGAGAGGATATCCACATGGAGCGCCTTGCACCATGTGGATATTTTTGGGAAAAATAGCTGGAAATGAGAGGACCTTACTATGATATACGTGGAAACTAACAGCATTATCGGTTCGGAAAATCTGGCATATGAAGAATTTTTCTTAAAAAAAGAAGATATCAGGGAGCCGGTACTCATGCTGTGGAGGAACCGTCCCACCATTGTTGTGGGTGCATTTCAAAACACCCACGAAGAGATATGCGGGGAATTTGTAAAATCCCATGGAATCGATGTGGTGAGGAGAACCAGCGGCGGCGGCGCTGTGTACCACGATTTGGGAAACTTATGTTTCAGCTTTATTATGGAACATGGGGACTTTACAAACACAGACTACTCCATTTTCCTGAAGCCCGTCGTAAAAGCGCTGCAGTGCATGGGAATCCGGGCAGGGATAAACGGAAGGAATGATTTGGTTCTGGGAGACGCCAAGATATCCGGAAGCGCGGTGAGAATCTATAAAAACCGGGTACTGTTTCACGGAACTCTGTTATTCAGCTCGGATTTGGAAGTATTGAGCAGGGCGCTGCGGGTAAAGCAGGATAAGCTGGTGTCAAAGGGAATCAAGTCAGTGCGGTCAAGAGTTACCACAATTGCGGAACATCTTCCTTATGACATGGAGGTTCTGGAATTCAGGGAAAGACTGCTGGATGCCCTTTTTGAAGGAACGGAGAGAAAGGAATATGCATTGTCCCGGGAAGAGCACATGGAGATAATGAGCCTGGCCCATGACAAATACCAATCATTTCTCTGGACCTACGGCAAAAATCCGCCGGCAGATTTTATATACAGCAAACGGTTTGCAGGAGGCGGCATCACGGTAAGGGCATCTTTAAAGAATGCACGGATAGAGCAGATTCGGTTTGAGGGTGACTTTCTGGGATGTATGGAAATGAAAGATATAGAACAGCTGCTGACAGGTGTGGCTTATGAAAGGGATGCTGTCAGCCGTGTTCTTGAAGATTTAGATATAAGACCCTATTTTGGAACCATAACAAAAGAAGAAGTGGCCGGCTGCATTATGGGAGAAGACAGAATATAAACGCATGGGAGTGAGATAATGGAACAGGTGTGTCTGGATATTAACGGAAAAAAAATACAGGTAAGCGTAGAAAAAAACTGGAACTTATTATTCGTGCTGCGGGAGGTTCTGGGACTGACAGGCGCAAAGTGCGGATGCAGTACAGGGGACTGCGGCGCCTGTAAAGTCATTATTGACGGGAAGGCGGTGAATTCCTGTCTGATGCTTGCAAGAAACATGGAAGGAAAGAAGATTGAAACCATTGAAGGTCTTTCCGACGGAACCGCCCTTCACCCGATTCAGCAGGCATTCATAGACGCCGGGGCAGTACAATGCGGGTACTGCACACCGGGAATGGTGATGTCCGCCAAGGCTCTTCTGGACCAGAACCCCAATCCCACAGAGGAGGAAATCAGGAACAACGGCATTTCCAATAACCTGTGCCGGTGCACGGGGTACGTGAAGATTGTGGAGGCCATCCAGCTGGCTGCAAAGCGGATGGCGGAGGCAAAGGCCGGTGTGCAGAAGGAGGAAAACTGAATGGGAATGATAGGACAGAATATCCCGGTCCGTGACGCGGCCATGAAGGTAACCGGGCAGTTGAAATACACGGCTGACCTGGAATTTCCCGGAATGCTCCATGCCAAGATATTGTTCAGCCCCGTGCCCCACGCCAGGATAAAGCGGATTGATACAAGCCGGGCCGAGGCGTTAGAAGGTGTCCATGGGGTGGTGTGTTACTTAAACTCCCCGGACACAAAGTACAACAGCTGCGGCGAAGAGATTGACGGGCACAAGACAGAACGGGTATTTGACGATACGGTGCGCTATGTGGGTGATAAGGTGGCGGCTGTGGCAGCGGATACAGTGAAGATTGCGGAACAGGCGTTAAAGTTAATCCAGGTGGAATATGAGGAGCTGCCCTTCTATACAGACCCCAGGGAAGCGCTGAAGGAAGGAGCCTATCCCATTCACGGGGAAAGCAATATTATTTTTCCGGTGGATATGGGAGCCGGTGATGTGGAGGCGGGGTTTAAGGCAGCGGATTATATATATGAAGATACGTATACCACACCGGCCATTCACCACAGCGCCATTGAGACACATGCATCCATTGCTGTCTATGAAAGCAGCGGCAAGCTGACCGTCTATACGCCCAGCCAGGATGTGTTCGGATACAGGAAGAACCTGAGCCGGATTTTCGGACTCCCCATGAGCAAGGTACGGGTGGTGAATCCGGGGATGGGCGGCGGATTCGGCGGAAAAATCGACACAGTGACAGAGCCTGTGACAGCGCTGCTTGCCATGAAGACAGGACGGCCGGTGAAGCTGGTTTACAACAGGCGGGAGGATATCGTGTCCTCCAGGACCCGGCACGGAATGGAAATCAGGATTAAGACCGGCGTAAAAAAGGATGGGACAATTATATCCCAGGACATGGAGGTCATCATCAATGCGGGAGCATATGCAGGCGGGACCATGAGTATTGTGTGGGCCATGAGCGGTAAGTTTTTCAAAAACCATAAGACCCCCAATATCCGGTTCAGGGCCACACCGGTCTATACCAACACTCCCATTGCAGGCGCTATGAGGGGATTTGGTTCCCCCCAGGAATTTTTTGCACAGCAGTGCCAGATGAACCAGATAGCAAGGGACTTACATATAAGCATCATTGATATGCAGCTGAAAAACCTGGTTGAGCCGGATGGTTTTGACCAGAGGAACGGGCAGAAGCATGGAAATGCAAGGCCCATTGACTGTGTGAAAAAGGGAATGGAATTATTCGGCTGGGAAGAGGCTGTAAGGGAGCAGGAGGAATCCAGGGCGGCAGGCGGCAGGTACCGCATTGGAGCGGGAATGGCTGCAGCCACTCATGGAAACGGAGTATACGGCGTGTGTCCCGACACAACAGGCGTCATACTTAAGATGAATGAGGACGGTTCCGTTGTCATGTTTACCGGGGTCAGCGATATGGGCAATGGTTCCGTTACCACCCAGGTCCAGGCTGTATCAGAGGAACTGGGAATCTCCATGGACCGGATTGAATGTATACAGTCGGATACCGACGCCACCATGTATGATTTGGGAAATTACTCCAGCAGAGGCACCTATGTGAGCTGCAATGCCGCAGTGAAGGTGGCAAGGCAAATCAAACAGGAGCTGCTGAAAGAGGCGGCCCAGCTTTTGGAGGAGGAACAGCAGAACCTGAAGCTTGAGGACAACGGGGTCTGTGTGAAAACCAATCCTGATAAAAGGGCAACCCTGGAGGAGGTCATCACACATGCAAGGAAGGTGAACCAGAGAGATATCTGCTGTGCAGACACATTTGCCTCCTATGGGCTGGCCATGTCCTATGGCGCCCACTTTGTAAAGGTATCGGTGGATACCCAGACAGGCGGGATTAAGGTCCTGGAATATACGGCGGTGCACGATGTTGGAAAGGCATTAAACCCCATGTCCGTGGAAGGCCAGATTGAAGGCGCGGTACAGATGGGACTTGGATACGCGCTGTCGGAGGGCATCATAATTGACGACAAGGGAAAGGTGAAAAACACTACCTTTAAGCAGTACCATATCATGAATGCCAATGAGATGCCGCCCATCAAGGTGGGGCTGGTGGAGGAGACAGAGCCCACAGGGCCCTATGGGGCAAAGAGCATCGGGGAATGTTCCGTGGTGCCGTCCGCCGGTGCAATTGCAAATGCTGTTGCAAATGCAATCGGGGTCCAGGTACACCACCTGCCGTTAAAACCGGATGCAGTGCTGAAACTCCTGGCCCGGGAAAATGGGACAGTTGACAGAAGGGATGGAATCACCGTATGAGATTTGAAAATAAAGTAGTGGCAATTACAGGCGCAGGACAGGGCCTGGGCGCAGGGTTTGCAAAGGCATTTGCCGGAGAGGGAGCCGTGGCGGTGCTGATTGGGAGAACCGGGGGAAAGCTGCAGGCAGTTGCGGAGGAAATCAGGAAAGAGGGCGGCAGGGCGCTGGTGAAAACCTGCGATATCGCCGTACCGGAACAGGTGGAGCAATGCTTCCGCGAAATTGAGCAGGAGGCGGGAACCGTGGATGTACTTGTGAACAATGCGGCTTATCACAAGTCTGTTCCCGTGGCAGAGACATCCAATGAAGATTGGCTGAGCCAGATTTCCATTAATCTCAACGGAACCTTTTTCTGTACAAAGGCAGTCCTGCCTGCCATGATACGGAAACGGTACGGTAAAATCATCAACATCAGTTCTTCGGCAGCCAAGCATTTCTTTCCCGGATTCGGCGCATACGCTGCGTCAAAAGGCGGAATCGTAAGCTTTACCCATACGCTGTCCGAGGAAGTCAAACAATATGGGGTGAATGTCAATGCCATCTACCTGGGAATGACCAATACGGAGCATACAAGGGAACGGATGGACAGCGACCAGGCGGTTACCATTGATTTGGATTCCATGCTCCAGGTGGAAGAGGTGGCGGAGGTAGTGACATTCCTGGCATCGGATGCAGCGGCGCCGATTATGGGCGCAGCCATTGATGTGTTTGGAAAGAAATCATAAGCAAGTAAAGATAAGACGGAGGAGCATACATGCTGAACATTAATGCAAAAGCAATGAAAGTCGTACGTGAAATCATGGAGGATGCAGACGCCCTTGGATGCAAGGTCATTAAAATGGACTGCGGGGCAACGCTCATTGACATGGGAATTAACTGTGAGGGAAGCTGGAAAGCAGGGGTACTGTTCACAAGGGCATCCATGGGAGACATGAGCACAGTTACCCTTGGGGAATTCAGGCTGAATGAGGATTATACCTTTGCTTCGGTTGAGGTGCTGGTCAACAAGCCTCTGATTGCCTGTATGGCCTCCCAGATAGCGGGATGGAAACTGGGGGACGGGGAGTTTGCCACCATTGGTTCCGGACCTGCCAGGGCAATTGCCCATGTGGACTCGGACTGGTATTTTGAGATGACGGACTACAAGGAAGAAAATAACGAGGCGGTGCTGTGCCTCCAGGATGTGAAGTATCCCACGGACCAGATGGCCCTGGAGGTGGCGAACGCCTGCCATGTAAAGCCGGAGGACACCTATATCCTTATTTCCGACAGTACCTGTGTGGTTGCATCCATCCAGGTGTCGGGCCGGATGCTGGAACAGACCTGCCACAAAATGTTTGAAAAGGGATTTAATGCGGGACAGATTGTAATGATTCGGGGAACAGCCCCCATTGCCCCCATTGTAAAAGATGAAATGAAGTCCATGGGCCGGATTAACGATGCCCTTATCTACGGCAGCAGCGTGGAAATCTGGGTGGACGCATCGGACGAGGACATTGAAAAGGTGATTCCCGGGCTGGTGGGAAAGACCTCGTCGCCCTGCTACGGTCAGTTATTTGAGGATGTGTTTGAAAAAGCCGGAAGGGATTTCTTCTATGTTGACCATGATGTCCATTCCCTGGGAAGAGTGCAGATTCACAATATTAATACGGGAAAGGCATTCTGCGGGGGAGAGATTAATTACAAGGTATTGGAACAGTCATTTTTAAATTAATATAAATACGCTATGGCGAAGAAGATTATTAGGAGGAAATGAAATGGCACTAAGTAAAGAACGACTTCTGAAGGTATACCGGGACATGGTAATGATTCGCAGGTTTGAAGAGGTGATTGAGGAGTATGCTGCAAACGGAACGATTCCCGGATTCGTACATCTGTCCATTGGCCAGGAGGCGTGCCAGGCAGGCGTGGTGGATGCCCTGAAGAAAACAGATTATAAATTTCCGGACCACAGGGGCCATGGGGCCATTGCCCTTTGCGGAACAGACCCGAAACTGGTAATGGCTGAGATATTTGCAAAAGAGACAGGAATCAACCATGGGCGGGGCGGCTCCATGCATGTCAATGACCTGGAGTGCAGGAACATGGGATTTAACGGAATCCAGGGTTCCACCATGGTAACCTGTCTGGGAACCGCCTTTGCCTCTGTGTATAACGGGACAGATGATGTGACCGCAGTATTTCTTGGGGACGGAACATTGGGCGAGGGAACCTGCCATGAGAGCATGAACATGGCAGCCACCTGGAAGCTTCCCATCATTTACTGTCTGGTAAACAACGGATACGCCATATCCACGCGCTACGAGGAAGCCCATCCCCAGAAGGAGTTAAAGACATGGGGCGAGGGATACGAGGTTCCAAGCTACCGCCTGGACGGAAACGACATTGAGGCTGTCATCGAAGCAGTGGAAGAAGCCGCGAACCGTGCAAGAAAGGGCGAAGGACCCACTGTGCTGGAGTTCATGACATACCGCTGGCAGGGACATTTTGCAGGCGACCCCGCAGCATACCGCCCCGAGGACGAGGTATCTTACTGGGTGAATGACAGAGACCCGCTGAAACTGACAAAAGCAATTCTCCTTGAGAGGGAGCAGGTTGATACGGCCGTGATTCAGGCAATAGAAGAGGAAGAAGAAAAACACGTACAGGAAATGCTCAAATTCTCCCTGGAGAGCGGGTATCCGGGAATTGAGACTGCAACAACATATACATATGCTGATAGAGAGGTGGAATTAAGATAATGGGCAGAAAACTTTCTTATGGAATGGCAATCAATGAGGCGCTGCACCAGATGATGGGCGCAGATGAAAGAGTATTCATATTAGGCGAAGATGTGGCAAAGATGGGCGGAGATTTCGGAATCACAAAGGGAATCTGGGAAAAGTGGCCCAACCGTATCAAGGATACGGCATTGTCCGAGTCGGCAATCCTGGGATTGTCCTGCGGAGCAGCTGTATGCGGGTTAAAACCGGTACCGGAAATTATGTTTGCCGATTTCCTGGGCGTTTGTTTTGACCAGCTGACAAATAATGCAGCCAAATTAAATTTCATGTATCAGGGAAAGGCACACTGCGGTATAACAGTGCGTGCCGTACAGGGCGGAGGAATCCGGTGTGCTTACCATCACTCTGCATGTGTGGAATCCTGGTTCATGAACACCCCCGGACTGGTGGTTGTATGCCCCACCACTCCTTACGAGGCAAAGGGAATGCTGATTTCCGCAATTAAAAGCGACAACCCGGTACTGTTTTTAGAGCACAAAACCCTTTATAATGTGAAGGGCGAAGTGCCGGTGGATATGTATGAGATTCCGCTGTATGAGGCTGAGGTGGAGAGAGAGGGAAGCGACATCACAATCGTTGCAACCCAGATTATGCTTGACAAGGCCCACAAGGCGGCTGACATCATGGCAAAGGAAGGGGTCAGCGTGGAAATCATAGACCCGAGAACCATTTATCCGTACGACAAGGATACGATTCAGAAATCAGTGGCAAAAACAGGCCGTATCATTCTGGCCCAGGAAGGCCCCAAATGCGGTGGCTGGGGAGCGGAGCTCTCTGCAATGATAAGCGAGGATGTATTTGAGTATTTAAGCGCGCCGATTAAGCGTGTCACATCCCTGGATTCCCCGGTGCCATATGCACCTGTGCTGGAGGATTACGTATTGCCGCAGCTGGATGACCTGGTAAAAACATGCAGGGAATTGATGGAATATTAAAAATGCCGTGAGCGGAGATTGAGAGGGAATACATATGGTTACAAAAGTAATTATGCCTAAGTTCGGTTTGTCCATGGAAACAGGAGTCCTTGGTTCCTGGCTGGTGGAAGAAGGAGCTTCCGTTACAAAAGGAAGCGCACTGGCAGAGATAACAACAGATAAAATTACCAATACATGCGAGTCGCCCAAAGACGGAATCCTCCGCAGGATTCTGCTGCCGGAAGGGGAAGAGGCTGCCTGCGGCGAAACCATTGCGATTCTGGCCGACACGGCTGACGAGGATATATCGGCAGAGTGTGAAGGGGGCCAGGGAGATAGCGGGGCATCCGCTGACAGCGGGGAGCAGGCGGCTGAGACAGCCCCGGCTCCGGCGAAGGCCAATGCGGCCGACATTAAAATCACGCCCAGGGCTAAAAAGGTAGCGGAGGAACAGGGGCTGGAATATTCACATATCGAGGGAACCGGACTGCTGGGGGCAATCACGATTTCTGATTTGAAGAAGCATGGAATTCCCAGGAAGGACCTGGCAGGTGCTGCCCCGGCCGGTTCATCTGCAGCCGCAGCTTCATCCGCAGCCGTATCTGATGCAGGTGTAGCTGCAGCCGCATCTGCTGCACCCGCAGCCGCCGCAGCCGCCCGGATTGCTGCTCCAAAGGCAACCTATGACACGCGGCCATGTGAAGGCGAGGATGTCATTGTCAAGATGAGCTCCATGGAGACTACCATTGCAAAAGCAATGCAGAACAGTCTGCTGACAACCGCCCAGGCCACCATAGCGACAGAGGCGGAGATAACGGAGCTGGTTAAGGTATACAAACAGTTAAAGGGAAAATATACCAATGCAGGCGTTAAATTAAGCTATACGGCAATGCTGATAAAAGCAGTTGCCATGGCGTTGGAGAACCATAAGGCCCTGAGAAGCACTATGGCGGATGAGAACCATATCAAAATCAGCAGCCGCATCCACATCGGCGTTGCCGTAGATATTCCGGGCGGACTGATTGTGCCTGTGATTCGCGATGCAAATATGAAGGACCTGCGCACAATCTGTCTGGAATTATCAGACCTTACAGAGCGGGCAAAGAATAATAAACTGACATCAGACCAGCTGGGCGGGGCAACCATTACCATTACCAACCTGGGCATGTTTGGAATCACCTATTTTACACCGGTGTTAAATGTTCCGGAATCAGCCATCTTAGGCGTTGGAACCATTATTGAGAAGCTGATGGTGAAGGACGGAGGATTCTATCCCGCATCCGTTATGAACTTCAGCCTTACCCATGACCACCGTATTGTCAACGGAGCGCCGGCAGCAAGATTCTTAAAGGAAGTGACTGCCAGCCTGCAGGATTTTAAGTGGGTATAGGAAACCGTTGAACATTCATCCCGCCGTCTGTGCGCCAACAGGAGGAAAGCCATATGAAAAAAGCAGATGTTATGATTAAGAATGCGTATATCATAACAATGGACAATGACAGGACTATCATCAGCAATGGTTGCATTGTGATTGATAAAGATAAGATTACAGCAGTTGGAGGCGGGGAGCTGGCATCCGGTTACGAAGCCTCCAGGGTAGTAGATGCAAAAGGGAAGTTTGTATTTCCGGGCATGATAAGCACCCATTCCCATCTGTTCCAGACCATGCTAAAGGGCCTGGGCAGGGATAAACTTTTATTTGACTGGCTGGACAGCTCCGTGCGCACGGCCCTGCACCGGTTCGACGGGGAAATGTGTTATTACGCCGCCCTCACAGGATGCATGGAGGCCATTCAGTCCGGCACCACCACCATATTGGATTATATGTACTGCCATACCAGCCCCGGACTCAGCGATTATGTGACACAGGCCATGGAGGATATAGGAATACGCGGCATATACGGCAGGGGCTTCACCAATACCGCAAACTTCCCGCCGGAATTTAAGGTGGCCCATCATGATACGGAACAGGATATGTTTGATGACGTGAAACGCCTGTACAGGAAGTATCAGGGACACTCCAGGATGAGCGTTGCCCTGGCTCCGGGCATTATCTGGGATAATACGGATGACGGCTACCGTGAGATGCGCAAAATGGCCAATGAGATGCATATACCTCTTACCATGCATGTGCTGGAATCAGAGGATGATGATAAATACTGCAAGGAAGTAAGGGGAGGAAGAACCATACCCCATCTGGAGCGTCTTGGATTCATCGGACCTGATTTTATAGCGGTACACTGTGTCTGCATGGAAGAGGAAGACTTTGACATCTTTAAACAGTACGATGTAAAGGTCAGCCACAATCCGGTATCCAATATGATTCTTGCCTCCGGCGTTGCGCCGGTTGAGAGGATGGTGAAGGAGGGACTGACGGTCAGCCTTGCCTGCGACGGCTCAGCCAGCAACGATACCCAGGACATGATGGAGGTACTGAAGACAACCGCCCTGCTCCAGAAGGTGCACTTAAAAGATGCAGCCGCAATGCCTGCATCCAAGGTGCTGGAGCTGGCAACCCTGGGAGGAGCGAAGGCGGTTATGCGGGAAGGGGATTTGGGGGCAATCGCACCCGGAATGAAGGCAGACCTGGTAATCTACGACCCATATCACGGCCGTTCCATACCGGTCCATGACCCGGTCAGCGCAATTGTATATTCTTCCAGCCAGGCAAATATTGAGTCCGTTATGGTGGACGGCGTGTTCGTAATGGAGCAGAAACACATGACCATGATTGACGAAGAAAAAGTATTGTACGCAACGCAGAAGGCAGCTGAAAAGCTGATATCCGAAGTGGGACTGGGCAACACGCAGTGGGGAAAAAAGATTGGAAATCTGGGGCTATAGGAGGAAATGAATGAACGAATTAGTATTCTTTGAAATACCAAAACAGAATTTGAAGATTCAAATCGTCAAAAAAAGCGACGGGATACTGGAACAGATAAAGAAAGAGTCTGCTGAGACAGCAGTGATGCCGGATGTGGCTGAGTATTACACGGATATCTATTTCCCGAAGGCGCCGGCAGACCGGCCCTATACCTTTTCTTCCATCGTGCTTTCCTCAGACGGAAAAATGGCATATGGGGATAATCCGTCCGGGCCCCTTATAGCAAAGAATAATTTCCTTGACCCGGACGGTTCACTGGGGGATTTCTGGGTGCTGAACGTGCTGCGGGCTTATGCGGACGGAATCATCATAGGGGCCCGCACACTGCTCAGTGAGCCGGGCATTACCTGTCATGTATATGAGGAGCGCCTGTCCAGGCAGCGGCGTGAGGTTCTGGGGAAGAAATACCAGCCCTGCGGTGTGATTGTTTCCCTGGACGGCACGGATATTCCCTTTGACCATTACATTTTCAATGTGGACCCAAAGGAGGAATACAAACTGGTTATTGCCACGTCCCCAAAGGGCAGTGAATACATAAAGGCCAATTCCCCTCTGAAGCATCAGGTGATTGGACCCTTTAAGACAATTGAGGATGTGGATAATGCGGATTTGGGTGAGCTTTACACAGACTTTACCACGTTCCCGGTTATAGTGACGGGAGAGGGGGAGAACCCGGATACAAAGGTGCTCATGTATGCCCTTAAGAAATGGGGGCTGGAGAAGCTCTGTATCGAGGCGCCTTCCTACTGCACCCATTTACTGCAGCAGGGAATGCTGGATGAATACTTTATCAACTATTCCATGGTGTTTGCAGGGGGCGGAAAAACACCGGGCTATGCAACGGAATTTGGACATATGGACCATCCCCATGCAGATTTTCTGACACTGGGAATCCATGAAAGCAATTTTATATTTACCCGTCAGAAGATTCGTTACGGAGTTACAAATGAAACAGATTTGTCGGGGTATAAGTACTAATTATAGAGTGAGTGTCAGATGGGAGGAACTATGGCAGGTACGGATTTGGTGGTAATCGGTGCAGGACCGGGCGGATATGTGGCCGCTATCAGGGCTGCGCAGCTGGGAATGAAGGTTGTGATTGTGGAAAAGGACGCATGCGGCGGAACCTGTCTGAATTATGGCTGTATTCCCACAAAAGCACTATACAAAAATGCCCAGGTAGTCAGCTATATGGACCGCAGCAGGGAGTTCGGAATTGAGATTGACGGCTACAGGCTGGATATGGAACAGGTCCAGGCCCGCAAGAACAAGATTGTAAAGACGCTGACAGGCGGAGTGGAATTTTTGCTGAAATCCAATAAGGTCACCATAGAGAAGGGCTGCGCTAAAATCATAAAAGCCGGTCTGGTGGAGGTGACAGGCAGGGACGGCGCTGTAAAGAAACTGGAAACAAAGCGGATTCTCATTGCATCCGGTTCCAAATCATCCAGGCTTCCCATTGAGGGCATGGACCTGGAGGGGGTCATTACCAGCAAAGAAGCGCTGGATATGAAGACGGTTCCGGAGGAAATCGTGATTATCGGCGGCGGAGTGATTGGCATTGAGTTTGCCGGTATTTATCAGTCCTTTGGCGCCAAGGTAACTGTGGTAGAGTTTATGCCCCACATCATTCCCAATGTGGACGTGGAAATCACCACCAGATTAAAGGGACTGCTGGAAAAACGCGGTATCGCAATCATGACAGGCTCCAAGGTTGAGAAGATTGAGAAAAAGGGCGGCAGACTGTCTGTGCAGGTGGATGCAGGCGGCAAAAAGCAGGTTCTTTCCTGCCGGCAGGTGCTTGTGTCAACCGGTCGTGAGATGGATGCAGAGGGCCTGAATCTGGATGGGGCCGGTGTGCGGTATGACCGCAAGGGAATCAAGGTGGATGAAAACTATGAAACCAATGTGCCGGGAATCTATGCAATCGGGGATGTGACAGGACGCGTCATGCTGGCCCATGTGGCATCGGAAGAAGGCAAGGCTGCAGTTGAGCGCATGGCAGGTGAGAAGACCCAGGTGGATTACAGCCTGATTCCCAATTCCATCTTTACGTTTCCCGATGTGTCCAGCATCGGGCTGTCGGAAGAACAGGCAAAGGAGCAGGGAATCGACTATATCACCAGCAAATACCAGTTCTCCGGCAACGGTAAAGCCCTTACCATGGGCGACGCCCAGGGGATGGTAAAGGTGATTGCTTCAAAAGATAAATCCAGGCTGTTAGGCGTACATATCATTGGCCCCAATGCAAGCGACCTGATTGCAGAGGCAGCCATTGCAATGAACGGAATGTTTACGGCGGAGGAGGCAGCCAATGTTATGCACGGGCATCCCACCCTCTCCGAGGCCTTTGATGAGGCGGTGTCCAATCTTCTGGGAAAAGCCATTCATATGCCGCCGGTAAAAAGCAGGTAATCAGGAAAAGGAGGCGTACATATGGAACTGAAAGTAAATGAACCAGGCCTTTTTATCGAAGAACTGGTATTTCAAGTAAAGCCTGAGCTGGTAAAACGGTATGTGGAATTAGAATATGAAATCATGGCAAAAGAGCTGGCTGTGCTGGAGGGCTTTTCCGGGTGGCAGATTTGGGTGAGCGAAACCAATCCCGGCCGTGTGACGTCTCTTTATTTCTGGAAGGATTGCAGCTCATACCGGAACATTGACCAGGAGTGGCTGTCCGGGAAAAAAGACGAGATTGCCCGGGTATTTGGGGCGGAAAACATGACCTTTGTGAGGGCTGGCCATGAAACAGACTGCAGATACCAGCTGCGCAGTCTTGGCTGATGGGGGATATACATATCACTCTGGTGGCCAACGCAGGTTTGTTAGTGGAGTGCAGCGGCGGGAAACTGCTGCTTGACGGCCTGCACTGTACGGAAAACGGGATGTTCAGTCCGGTGCCTCCTGATATCAGAGAGCAAATCATGAGGCGGGTTCCTCCCTTTGACGGAATCAGATGGATGGCATTTACCCATTTCCATGAGGACCATTTTGATTTGGAACTGGTAAACCGGTATCTGCAGGCAGCAGAACCTGAGATGCTGGTGATGCCGGAGGATACACAGTACGATGTATCGTCAAGGCTTGAGACAGGCGTATGCAGGACAGAGTCCATTGAGCTGCCAATGGGCCAGTGCAAAAGCATAGGGCTGTGGGAAACGGGAAGCCTTACTGCATTTCCATCAAGACATGCAGGAAACGAGTATGAGAGAGTCAGCCATCTGTGTTATGTGCTTGAGGCTGATGGGAAAAAGGTATTAATCCTGGGAGATTCAGATTATGACAGCGTGTTTTTTGGGCGAATGACAGGTGCGCAGGAGTTTGATGCTGTTATTGCCAATCCGCTTTTTCTCCATCTTCCCAGGGGACGCAGGGTTTTTACACAGTCTGTACGGACAAAAAAAATTATTTTTTGTCACCTTCCCTTTGCGGAGGATGACAGGATTCATTTCCGGAATATGATGTCAGAAGACATGAAACAATATGAAAAAATACTGCCACCCATGAAGGCGCTTACGGTACCGCTTCAAAAAGTGAGCATTTAGTTTATCAGGAGGATATAATTGTGGGGCAGAATATATTGATTGAAATATCAGCAAGACACATTCATTTATCAAAAGAGCATTTAGATATACTTTTTGGGGAAGGCTATGAACTGACAGTGAAGAAGATGTTAAGCCAGCCGGGACAATTTGCATGCGAGGAACGGGTGAGCGTGATTGGACCCAAGGGCAAATTCTCCATGTCCGTGCTGGGACCTGTGAGGGAGCGCACCCAGGTGGAAATATCACTGACAGATGCCCGGACCATAGGGGTCAGCGCGCCTATACGGGAATCCGGTGATGTGGAGGGAAGCGGCAGCTGCGTGCTGGAAGGCCCCAGGGGGACGGTTATTCTGAAGGAAGGGGTCATTGCGGCAAAGCGTCACATACACACTACGCCGGAGGATGCCATAAAGCTGGGCGTGACCGACCGGGAAACAGTTGCTTTTGAGGTAAATATCAATGACCGTTCATTGATTTTCAAGGACATGGTGGTCCGGGTCAGCGAACATTATTCCACGGCAGCCCATATAGACACGGATGAGGCAAACGCGGTTGCCATGTCAGGTACGGTCTATGGGACCATAGTAAAGCTGCGGGGCAATGGTTTGGCAGATTCAGGTTTGGCAAATGCTGATTTGACGGATTCATCCATCGCTTAAATGAGGAAAACATGAAGCAAATAGAAAGAATGCCCCGGACAGATGGGGAGAATAAGATGGGAGTCATGCCGGTCAACCGTCTGCTGGTGACCATGGCGCTTCCAATCATGGTATCCATGATTATCCAGGCCATGTACAATATTGTTGACAGCCTGTTCGTTGCCAGAATCAGCGAACAGGCCCTTACCGCTGTCTCCCTGGCATATTCGGTGCAGAATCTGCTGATTGGAGTGGCGGTGGGGACCGGAGTGGGCGTCAATTCCCTGCTGTCCAGGTATCTGGGGGAACGAAACCAGGAAGGTGTTAACAAGACAGCTGTAAACGGTATTTTTATCATGCTGGTGACCTATCTGTTCTTTCTGGTGTTTGGCCTGTTTTTCACCAGGACGTTTTTTTGTTTGCAGACAGATTCAGAAGAAATCATAGAGCTGGGCGTGCAGTATCTGTCCATCTGCCTGGTTTTTTCTGTGGGCGTGCTGGAACAGGTGGTGCTGGAACGGATACTGCAGGGCACGGGAAAGACACTTTATACCATGATTACACAGGGGGCGGGAGCTGTTATTAATATGATTCTCGACCCTATTCTGATATTCGGGTGGTTCGGCTTCCCCAGAATGGGTATCAGCGGGGCAGCCATTGCAACCGTGACAGGGCAGCTGGCCGGCATGTGGATGAACGTTTATTTTAATAAGCGGATCAACCATGAGGTGCAGTTTGTATTCCGGGGGTTCAGGCCGGATAGAGGAATTATCAGGCAGATATATAAGGTGGGCATACCGGCCATTGTAATGCAGTCCATTGCATCGGTCATGACCTTCGGGCTGAATCAGATACTGATTTCCTACACCGCAACAGCTGCCGCAGTGATGGGAGTCTATTTTAAAATCCAGAGTTTTATCTTTATGCCTGTATTCGGCCTCAATAACGGCATGATTCCCATTATCGGATATAATTTGGGGGCGGGAAGACCTGAACGGATACGCAAGGCCATACATTACAGCCTGGGGTATGCCACCGCCATCATGCTGGCCGGGTTTGCCGTATCCCAGGTATTCGCAGTGGAGATAATGGCAATGTTCAATGCATCAGAACACATGATGGCCATTGGCGTCACAGCCCTTAGGACAATCAGTTTCGGGTATCTGTTTGCCTCTGTCTCCGTTATCTACAGCGCTGTATTCCAGGCGCTTGGAAGAGGCATGGAAAGCCTGGTTATCTCTTTTTTCCGCCAGCTGATTATACTGCTGCCGGCTGCCTGGGTGCTGGCGGCGCTTCTGGGGCTGGATGCTCTGTGGTGGTCGTTTCCGGTTTCAGAGGCAATGGCTGCGCTGCTGGCGTGGATTTGGTGGAAACATATCCGCCGGCAGATGGCCGGGCAGGTGTGACGGCTCCTGCGCCGGCCGAACCAACTCTGCCGGACAACAATTCTGTAAAAGTGGGTTTCAAAATCTTGCAAACCGCTAAATTCTATGGTATTATAATTTGGCATGCCGGATTAATCATCTGGTCTGTTGGGCCGTCGCCAAGCGGTAAGGCACAGGACTTTGACTCCTGCACTCGAGGGTTCGAATCCCGCCGGCCCAGTACAATTGGGAAAGTCCGCAGGGACGTCTGTTTCAGGGCGTTTCTGCGGGCTTTCCTTCTATAAATAAATAGATTACACATAATCATATAACCCCATATTGTTGAAAGGACGGGGAGGAGGAAGGATATGGAGAGAAAGCGAATCAGGGATTTCGGCATTGTTCCGGGCGTTATGAAGACCGGACCTAAAAATAAGATTACAGATGTGCCCGGGGTGCTGGTGGGCCATAAGACCGTGAGGAATGGGGACAGCAGAACCGGTGTCACGGTCATTGTACCGGGACCGGGAAATGCATTTGACCGGAAGTTCATAGCGGCCGGATATGTGCACAACGGATTCGGCAAGACCTGCGGTCTGGTCCAGGTGGAGGAGCTGGGGACCCTGGAGACGCCCATTGCCCTGACCAATACCCTGAATGTGGGGCTGGTGGCCGACGCCCTGGTGGAGTATACCATCAGGCAGTGCGCTCAGGACCAGGTGGAAGTCATGAGCGTAAGCCCGGTGGTGGGGGAGTGCAATGACTGCAGGATTAACCGCATACAGCACAGGGCTGTGTCCATGGAAGATGTGATGGATGCATTTTCCGCTGCCGGAGGGGATTTTGAGGAGGGGGACGTGGGGGCAGGCACAGGGACCGTGTGCTATGGCCTGAAGGGCGGAATCGGCTCTGCGTCCAGAATCATGCGAATCGGCGGAAGGGATTATACGCTGGGAGTCCTGGTACAGTCTAATTTCGGAGCCACAGAGGACCTGGTTATAGACGGTGTCCGGGCCGGCCAACGGATTCTGGCTGAAAAGGAAAGGCGCAGGAACATGGCCGCAGCAGAACAGGACCAGGGGTCCATCATGACCGTCATTGCCACGGATCTGCCTGTCAGTGACCGTCAGCTGAAGCGCATCATCCGCAGGGCGGGGGTGGGAATCGCCAGGACCGGCGCTTACACCGGCCATGGCAGCGGTGAGGTGATGATTGGGTTCACCACGGCAGGCCGTCTTCAGGGAAAGGATACGCCGGAAATCATGACCAGCGCCAGTATCAGGGAAGACCTGATTAATGTGGCCTTCAAGGCAGCCGCAGAGGCTGTCAATGAAGCAATCCTGAATTCCATGACAGCAGCCGGGCATACCGCGGGCCTGGCAGGAGAGGTGTATTACAGCCTGTCAGAGTTCCTCCCCCGGATTCTTAAAGCTTAATGGAGCAGGGACATAAGTCCCTGCTCCGTTATCTCGCAGCCTCCCCTGGTGCGGTTGATGCGGATAAGGCCTTCTTCCGATAATTCTTTCAGCAGCCCCCGCAGGCGGCCGTCGCTCAGTTCCACGCCGGCCTCTGCCAGGGCATTTTTTATGGCGCCGCGGCCGATACGGGGAGAGGCTGCTATGGCGGCCAGCACCCTGAGGCGGACCGGGCTGTGGTCCTGGCCGGGCTTGCGCATCTGGTTTCTGATATAGGAGGGAAGCTGCGCCAGTATCAGGGGATGGGCGGCATAGTGGGAGAAGAAATAGCGGGTCAGGTTGTAGAGCTCCTGGACATTGCCGGGATAATCGTAATTCATCAGGAAGTCAAAGAGACTGGAGGACAGGATGTCCCTGGCCATAAGACTCTTGTTGTGGAACAGCTCCCGGAAGAACTGGTCCATGAGCAGGGGGATGTCCTCCCTGCGCTTCCTGAGGGGCAGGGTGTCGATGGAGGCTGCATTCAGCAGAAAAAACAGCTCCTCCCGGAAAAGTCCCTGCCGGACCATCTCATACAGGTCCTGCCCGGCCGTGGCGATAATGCGCACGTCAAAGGGGGAAAAGCGGGTGCCGAAAACATTGCCGGTCCGGTTGTCCTGAAGAATGTGAATCAGAAGTCCCTGAATCTCAGGGGACAGATATTCGGCACTGTCAATGAGCAGGGTTCCGTGGTTGGCCTCCTTAAACAGTTCCAGCATCTGGGAAAGGGGGTCGGAGACAATCAGGGCCGGGCCGGATGTTTCATGCACGCCGGGAATTCCGTTTACCCTTGCAGCCACGTTCAGTCCCATGGGCATATTCAGACAGACAAAGGGCTGCTGCCTCCTGGAGGAAGTCCTGTGTATGGCCCTGGCCAGAAGCTTTTTCTGGGTTCCGCTCTCACCCTGAATCAGTACAGGGAAGTCATAGAGGGAAAGCCTGCGGGCATATTCCAGGATATGTTTCATGGGCTCCGATGCAGTGGTGAAGCTGGTGAACATGCTGTCCGTATACCGGGAGTCAGAGAATACGGGTTCCGGTGCAGCGGGATATTCCGTGGTCCCGTCAGCCAGCACAGGGCAGGGCGTGCTGGTCAGCAGGTACAGGGGCTCATGGTTGGGCAGCAGCAGCTCAAGGGAGCTGAGGAGCAGATGTTTTCCGCTGCGGTTCATCACCTTGTAATCCGCGCTGTGGCAGAAATCCATGCCTTTGCAGGGCTGCGGCAGGAACTGGGACAGGTTCCTGCCTGTGGTGCCTGTTTCAGGCAGCTCCAGGTCCATGGAGAATCTGCGGTTTACCATATTGATTTCCCCGCGGACCGACAAAAGGCACAGGCCGATGGGAAGATTGCTGATAACGGTCTGGAGAAGCTGCCGGGAATAGATGTAATCCTGGTAATAGGCGCTGGTCAGCTTGGCAATCTGCATGATGCTGTTTACATAGGACTTGGTAATCTGGTTGGACAGGCTGGCGGGAAGATGAAAATACTCGCACAGCTCGTTGACCGTGGAAATATCAATGATGCGGTTGCCGATATCAATGACATTGGTGATATGGCCGGGCACCAGCTGGGGCTCGCCCACGGTGATGGCATAGTGGATGGATTCGTCGGCAAGGATGCAGCCCGGATAAAAGGGTTCAAACCGGTACTGCACCACGCCGGCTTCCTTGAGCTGCTCCATGATGGTGACAATGGAGTCATAGGTGTCGTTTACTATGTAAACCCGTTCCCCTGGCGGTATGCGGATAATCTGGTCCAGACAGGCGTGGTTGAAGGTCCTGGTGCAGACAATCTGCATGACTTCCTTTGGGATGGGGATGGGAAATTCAGACTGGACCAGGGGGCTGGAAAACAGGATGCACTGGTATCCCTTAATCTGCTCCGGCCGCTGGACCTGGTCCAGTCCAATTGTGTCAAAGGCAATATGGGCGCCCAGTATCTTGTGGAGATAACTCTGGAATTCAAGGCGTATGTTGGAATTGATGCTGACTATTAGCACATGGTATTTTGGCTGGCTTCTGTCCATGGTCCTTCCTCCCGGGTATTATTAGGTTAATTATAACAAAAAGATTGGGATATAACAACCTAATAGGTTTAAATTTTAATTTGTAACGAATGCCTTACGGAAAAAAGAATGATTTATTTGACAAGGAAGTATAAAAACGTGTAAAATTATTGATAAGCAAGGATGCTTACGAAATGAGCGTGAGAGCTGTAGGTTTCCAGGCTTTTTTTGTATCATCACAAAAAAGGAGGATATTCTATGAAGAAAAGCGGAATGAAGCTGTGTGCACTGGCACTGGCTGCTGCCATGCTGGGATTGACGGCATGTGGTTCATCATCAGGCACAACTGATACCACGGCAGCTGCAGGCGGGGCGCCGGCCACAGAAGAGACGACAGCAGCGGCAGCTGTTGCGGAGGGAGAGTCTGTTTCCCAGGATACGGATATTATAGGAGCAGTCAATGTGGACTTTACCACACTGGACCCGCTGGATACCAGCGACACCCTTTCGGGAGGTGTTCAGCGCCTTATCATGGATGGTTTGTTCGGATTTGACGACGACATGAAAATCATCCCTATGCTGGCAACTGAGTATACGGCCAATGAAGGCGCCACCGAGTTCACCATCAAGCTGAGGGAGGGCATCACATTCTCTGACGGCACTCCATGGAACGCAGAGGCGGCCAAGGCCAACTTTGACCGTTGGGCGGACAAGTCCCTGGGACTTAAGAGAACCACATTGTTATGCAATATACTGGACACCACTACGGTGCAGGATGATTATACAATCGTAGTAAAGCTGTCCTCCCCATTTGGTGCGTTCATTGAGACACTGGCCCATCCGGCCTGCGTTGTCATGAGCCCCAAGGTAATCGAGCAGGGCTCCCAGGCATGTGCGGAGGCGCCTGTGGGTACCGGACAGTATACATTTAAGGAGTGGATTCAGGGCGACCACCTTACGGTTGAACTGAACAAGGACTGGTGGGGCTATGACGCGGATATCTGCGGCGGAACGCCTCTGGCCGACAAGGATGCCGGTTTCAAGACCATTACCTTAAAGCCTGTACCTGAGTCAGCAACCAGGGTTGCCATGATTCAGTCCGGCGACGCCCAGCTTATCTGGCCTGTACCGGATGAGAACCTGGCAGGACTTAAATCCGACCCCAACGTTATTGTGGGACAGGACCAGGGCCTGGTAGTGCGTTATCTGATGATGAATAACCAGAAGAAACCATTCAATGACAAGAGAGTCCGCCAGGCCATCAACTATGCCATCAACAAGGAAGCCTATGTGGCGGTTGTTAAGAATGGCAACTCCGAGCCGGGAACCTCTGTCATTGCTCCGAAACTTCAGTACTACAAGGGAAATGATCCTTATCCGTACGACACTGAGAAGGCAAAATCACTGCTGGCAGAAGCAGGTTATCCCGATGGCTTTAAGACAACCCTGATATTTGCCAACACATCCGCAAACATGAAGCAGGGCGAGTTCTTAAAGCAGCAGCTTGCCGAGGTGGGTATCGATGTTGAGCTTATCAGCTTAGAGAGCGCAATTGTAAACGAGAAGGTCCAGGATACGGACGCTCCCGGCGCTGAGGCAGAGGTTGATATGTATATCATCGGCTGGTCATCCTCTACCGGTGATGCTGACTGGGGCATCCGTCCTCTGCTGGCAAAAGAGTCTGAGCCTCCTATGAGCTACAATATCTGCTATTTCGAGAATGATGAATTAGACGGATATCTGAAGGACGGCCTGAACACAGCTGACCGCGATAAGAGAGCAGAAGCATATGCCAAGGCTCAGGACCTGATTTGGGAAGAGAGCCCGCTTGTATGTCTGGCAACTGACTTCAACTCCTGGGCAACTTCCAATAAGATGGTAAATGTAAAGATGTTCCCAGATAACTGCCTTAATATCAGAAATGGTAAGATGACGAAATAAAAGGCTTAAGGGTCTGGCGGAGGGGGATTCTCTGCCAGACCTTTTTGAGAATAAGGCAGCAGACGTCATACGGCCAGGCCGTATAAACATACAGGGTGTATACCCAATAATGATATGAGAGGTGAGAGTTTATATGCTGAGATACATATGTAAAAGAATTGTTGGAGTTATACCAACCCTGATTATCGTAGTTACATTTGTATTCTTCTTTGTCCGCCTGATTCCCGGAGATCCGGCCCGTCAGGTCGCCGGTCCGCAGGCAACCAAAGAGGATGTGGAACTGGTAAGGGAACAGCTGGGTCTTAACAAGCCCCTTCCCCAGCAGTATGTCAGCTACGTGACAGGACTTGTGAAGGGGGATTTGGGCACGTCCCTGAGGACCAAGCGTCCGGTGCTGACAGAGGTCCAGGGACGCTACATGAATACGGTGCAGCTTACCCTGTTAAGCCTGACATGGAGCGTGATTGCAGGCGTTCTTATCGGCATCTGGTCAGGCAGGAACAGGAGCAAGTGGCAGGACTATACAGGAATGACAGTGGCTGTCTCGGGTATATCCATGCCCTCCTTCTGGATTGGGTTCATGCTTATCATGGTTTTTGCGGTCAAATACAGGCTGCTGCCCACCACGGGAGCCGGCTCCTTCAAAAACCTGATTCTGCCGTCCATTACGCTGGGGGTCAGCATTGCGGCCATTATTGCTCGTTTTACCCGTTCCTCCATTATCGAGGTACTGAAGGAGGATTATGTCCGTACGGCCAGGGCAAAGGGCCTGCGGGAGAAGACGGTTATCTGGAAGCATGTATTCCGCAACTGTATGATATCCGTTGTAACGGTTGTGGGTCTTCAGTTCGGTTTCCTTCTGGGAGGTTCCGTTGTGACGGAAACGGTTTTCGCCTTTCCGGGACTGGGGTCCCTTTTGATTGAATCCGTGAACTACAGGGATTATCCTGCAATCCAGTCGCTGATTCTTATATTTTCCCTGCATTTTGTACTGATTAACCTGGTTGTGGACGTGCTGTATGCAGTGCTGAATCCTGAAATCCAATTGAGCTAAAAGGGGGCGACAAAAGATGGCTAAGAATAAAGTATTAAATGAAAAGACGGACATCAATACCCCGTTTTCAGAGTTTGTGAGAAAGTTTAAGAAACAGAAGACAGCCATGGTTGCCATGGTATTCCTTGGGTTCCTTGTGCTGCTGGCATTCATCAGCTATAAGATTGCTCCCTACGGCATCAATGAATATGATTACTCCGCCATTATGCAGCCGCCCACGGCCGCCCATCTCTTTGGCACCGATGAGTTCGGCAGGGATTTGTTCTCAAGGGTAATCTGCGGAACCAGGATATCCCTCAGCGTGGGACTGTTCGCCGTTACCGTGGGTATGCTGGTGGGAACGGTTTTGGGACTTCTGGCCGGATATTACGGCGGAATTGTGGATTCCATTATCATGCGTATCTGCGACGTTCTGCTGGCCTTTCCCGGCCTTATACTGGCGATTGCCATTGTGGCTATCCTGGGAAACGGACTTTACAACGTGGTAATCGCGGTTGCGGTATTCAATATCCCCAAGTTTGCCCGCCTGGTGCGCGGCAATACGCTGGAGACAAAGAACAGCGTGTTTGTGCAGGCTGCCCGCAACATCGGGGCCGGCGACATGCGCATCCTGTGGAGGCATATCCTGCCCAGCGCGATTCCCAATATTATCGTACAGTACACCATGTCCATCGGTACCTCCATCATCACTGCTTCCAGCCTTAGCTTCCTGGGCATGGGCGCCCAGCCGCCCACGCCTGAGTGGGGGCTGCTCCTTAGCAATGGACGTAACTACATGCTGACAAGCTGGCATATCACCCTGTTTCCGGGCCTTGCAATCTTCTTTACCGTGCTCTGCTTCAACCTGCTGGGCGATGGTCTGAGAGATGCTCTGGACCCAAAACTGACTGATTAGGAGTGGGACTTATGGAAAATACGAATAATAATATTTTAGAGATTAAGAATCTGCACACCTACTTCTACACGGACAGCGGTGTGATTAAATCAGTAGACGGTGTGGATATTGAACTGAGAGAGGGAAGCACCCTTGGAATCGTGGGAGAGTCAGGCAGCGGCAAGAGCGTGACCGCCCTGTCCGTCATGGGCCTTCTGATGGGAACCACGGGAAAGGTGGCTGACGGGGAAATCCTGTTTGAGGGGCGCGACCTGACAAAGCTGAACGACGAGGAGCGCAGAAAGATGCGCGGAGAGAAAATCTCCATGATTTTCCAGGAGCCGATGACCAGCCTGAACCCTGTCATGAAAATTGGCGACCAGATTACGGAATGTATCCTGATGCACAACAGCATAAGCAAGCAGGAAGCCTGGGACAGGGCAGTGGAGATGCTGAAGCTGACAGGCGTTCCCAGGGTGGAGCGAATGATGAAGGAATATCCCTTCCAGCTTTCCGGAGGCCAGCGCCAGAGGGTTATGATAGCCATGGCACTGGTGTGCAAGCCCAAAATCCTCATAGCGGACGAGCCTACCACGGCGCTGGACGTTACTATACAGGCCCAGATACTGGATTTGATGGAGAACCTGAAGCAGAAAATCGGAACCTCCATCCTGTTTATCACCCATGACCTTGGGGTGGTGGCGGAGATATGCGACGACGTGGTGGTCATGTACAGCGGCCGGGTGGTGGAAAAGGGGGATGTGAAGTCCATTTTCGCCAATCCGTCCCATCCGTATACAAAGGGCCTTCTGGCATCCATCCCCAAGCTGGGAGCGTGCGCGGAAGAGCTGGAATCCATACCGGGCAATGTCCCGAATCCTAAATACATGCCCCAGGGTTGTAAGTTCGCTCCCAGATGCTCCTGTGCCTTTGACAAGTGCAGGGAGGAAGAACCTGGGTTCTACGACGTGGGAGGAGGCCACATGAGCCGCTGCTGGCTCTGTGAAAAGAAAGGCGGTGACGCATGATGGGAGATATCCTGCTGAATGTTGAAGGTATGAAGGTGTATTACCCTGTGAAGGGGGATTTTGGCAGCGGACGTGAATTCGTCAAGGCAGTGGACGGCGTCTCCTTTGAGGTGCGTAAGGGCGAGGTGTTCGGCATCGTGGGCGAGTCGGGCTGCGGCAAATCCACTTTGGGAAGGGGAATCTGCAAGCTGGAGACTCCCACGGCAGGGAAAATCATCCTGGCCGGGGAGGATATCTCATCCTATGGCCGTAAGCAGATGCGCGCGGTGCGCAAAAAGGTCCAGATGGTATTCCAGGACCCTTATGCATCCCTGAACCCCAGGATGTCCGTATTTGACATTATCGCTGAGCCCTTAATCATACACAGCCTGACAAAGAGCAAAAAGGAGCTGGAAGACCGTGTCATGGAGCTTCTGAGGAAGGTTGGACTGGATGATTACCATGCCAACCGGTATCCCCATGAATTTTCAGGCGGCCAGCGCCAGCGTATCGGTATCGCCAGGGCCCTGGCGGTTGAGCCGGAGCTGATTATTGCGGACGAGCCTGTGTCGGCCCTGGACGTGTCCATCCAGGCACAGGTGTTAAACCTGCTGCACCAGCTTAAGAAGGAGCTTAACCTGACCTATATATTCGTGGCCCATGACCTGAGCGTGGTGGAGCACATCAGCGACCGGGTGGGCGTCATGTATCTGGGCAACTTTGTGGAGGTGGGCGATAAGCGCAAGCTCTACACCAATCCTCTCCATCCCTATACCCAGGCCCTGCTGTCAGCCGTACCGGTTCCGGACCCAACGGCAAAGAAGGACCGCATTATCCTGGAAGGAAGCATCCCGTCGGCGTTAAATCCGCCCAGCGGCTGCAAATTCCACACCCGGTGCCCCCGGTGCATGGATATCTGTAAGGAAAAGGCTCCGGAGCGTTACCAGGTATCGGACGACCATTATGTATACTGCCATCTCTATGATGACAAAATCAAGGAGAATAAGGGATGAAACTCTTTATCAGTGCAGATATAGAAGGATGCGCAGGGGTGGCCCTGGCATATGAAACCCATAAGAATGAAGCTGCATACAGGGAATTTGCAGAGCAGATGACAAAGGAAGTGGTGGCTGCCTGCGAGGCTGCCCATGAGACGGGAGCTGACGAGATTGTGGTAAAGGATGGTCACGGGGACGCCACCAACATCGACCCGCTTTGCATGCCGGATTACGTAACCCTGATTCGGGGCAAGAGCGGCCATCCCTATAACATGATGTCCGGCCTGGATGATTCCTTTGACGGGGTCATGTATATAGGATACCATGCCCCGGCAGGCAATCCCGGCTTTGCCATCAGCCACACTTCCACAGGCAACAGCCTGTACATCCGTTTAAACGGCAATTATATGAGTGAATTCATGCTGAACAGCTACACGGCTGCTTCCCACAAGGTCCCGGTGCTGTTTGTTTCCGGGGACAGTACCATCTGCAGCATGGCTGAGGAAATGGTGCCGTGCATCACAACGGCCGTGACAAAGACCGGCCTGGGGGCGTCCACTTACTGTAAGGCGCCGGGGCAGGTGGAGGCGTCCATCCGCCGGGGAGTGAAGACGGCTTTATCCGGCAATCCCTCCAGGTGCATGGTGGAGCTTCCGGAGACATTTACATATGAAGTGACCTACAAAGACTGGAAAAAGGCGTACCAGATGTCCTTTTATCCGGGAATGAGGGCAGTGGACACATTCACCAACAGGCTGGAGACATCCAGATGGATGGATGTGGTGACCGCCCATTGTTTTGTGGTGTATTAGAATGTTAAACGGATAAGGAGATAACAGCAATGGATATAGAAATGTTTGGAAAGATATCAGACGCCTTTGGTCCCAGCGGGTTTGAGGAGGAGGTGGTGCGCACCGTGGCTGGTTACTGCGGTAACTACCAGGTGGAAAATGACGCCATGAACAACCTGTATGTGCGCATGCCGGGCAAAACCGGGGACAAGCCCGTGGTGCAGCTGGACGCCCATCTGGACGAGTGCGGCTTCATGGTGCAGTGCATCCATGACAATGGCTGCCTGGGTATTCTCATGCTGGGAGGATTTCATCTGACCAACCTTCCTGCCCACACGGTCATTATAAGGACAAGGGGCGGAAGGAAAGTCAGGGGCATTATCATGTCAAAGCCGGTGCATTTCATGACTGACAAAGAACGGAATTCCCTGGAGCTGTGCATTGAAAACCTGTATGTGGACATTGGGGCAACCAGCCGCAGGGAAGCGGAGGAGGATTTTGGGGTATCCATCGGAGACCCCATGGTGCCGGAGGTGTCCTTTTCCTATGATGAGGAACACGGGCTCTGCTTTGGAAAGGCGTTTGACAACAGGGCCGGATGCGCCTGCATCGTAGATACCATGAATAAGGTTTATGACAGCAGGAATGAGCTGGCCGTGGATGTGGTGGGCGCATTTGCATCCCAGGAGGAAGTGGGTATGAGAGGCGCCACCGTCACCACCCAGGTGGTGAAGCCGGATTTGGCCATTCTGTTCGAGGGTTCTCCCTCAGACGACTTTTTCTTTTCCGCTACCCAGGCCCAGGGAAGGATGAAGAGCGGCGTTCAGATTCGCCGTATGGACAAGAGCTACATATCCAATCCTGTGTTCATGGAATATGCCATGGAGCTGGCTGATAAATTCGGTATCCGGTACCAGGAGGCGGTAAGGCGGGGAGGCAGCACCAATGCGGGCAGAATCAGCCTTATCGGAAAGGCGGTTCCGGTTCTTGTGCTGGGCGTGCCGTCCAGATATGTGCATTCCCATTATAATTTCTGTGCAAAGGATGACCTGGAGGCAGCCACCGAGCTGGCGGCCCAGGTAATCAAGGGTCTGGATGCAGAACGCATCCGCCATATCCTGCGCCAGGATATACTGTAGGATGGAGGTGCAGAAAATGGAGCGTCCGGTTATCGGTATTATGGGAAATACATACATGACCCAGCCAGGCTTGTTTGACAGCATGGAGAGGGCCTATCAGAACAGCTATTATGTGGATGCCGTCATGAAGAATGGGGGTATCCCTGTGATTCTGCCGGCGTCTGCCGTTATGGAGCAGACAGAGGAAATCATGGGAATCTGCGACGCAGTCCTGTTTCCGGGAGGGGAGGACATGACACCTTCCTATTATGGGGAGGACCCTCATCCGGCTATCCAGGTATATAAGCCTGAGATTGACGAGGCTCTTATGAGGGCGGGACGTTACGCCCTGGAGCACAATAAGCCCATGCTGGGAATCTGCAAGGGAAACCAGCTGCTTAACGTGCTTATGGGAGGTTCCCTGTATCAGGACCTTTCCCTTAAGGGACCTGACTGCATCAGGCACCTGCAGCTTGGCAGGCGGGATTACCTGACCCACCAGATACGGGTGGAAGAGGGAACCAGGCTGTCAAGGCTTCTGGGAAGCGGTATCTGCATGACCAATTCCATGCACCATCAGTCGGTGAAGGAGCTGGGAAAGGGGCTCAGGGCTTCCGCATATGCAAATGACGGGGTTATTGAGGCCATAGAGGATGAGGAGGGGATGATTGTAGGCGTACAGTGGCACCCCGAAAGCCTCCTTGTGTCCGCCCCTGATATGAACCGCCTGTTTTTGGATTTGTGTGACAGGGCTATGGAGAGAAAGGCTAAGAATGCATAATGGCCCAGGAGTTAAAATTTTGGGGACTTTAGAATTTCTATAGAAAACAATCACAGAATGCTCACAATTTATCTGTATGCTGAATAGAAATGGAAGCTGCCGGCTGCGGCAGTCTGCCTGAGATAAAATGCGGGGGTCCGTGTGATGACAAATGAGCAGTATTATGATTTGATAAAGCCCTACGAGGATGCCGGCCGGGTACTTAATACCCGGCTGGAAATCCTCAATCACAGTCTTTACGGGGACAGGTCTGCCGCCGGTCCCATACACAATATCCAGGGCCGTATAAAAGAAAAAAAGAGCATGGAATCAAAACTGGCCCGTCTGGGATTTACGTCAGGGGTTTCCAATGCCAGGAACCAGCTTCAGGATATAGCAGGACTGCGGATTATCTGCTATTTTGTGGAGGACATCTATAACCTGGCGGCAGCGCTTAAGAAACAGTCGGACCTGGTGGTCATCAAGGAAAAAGATTACATCCGGAATGCCAAGCCCAACGGGTACAGGAGTTATCACATTGTGCTGGGAATACCGGTGTATTTCCTGGACACCATGGAATATTTTCCTGTGGAGGTGCAGCTGCGGACCATGGCCATGGATTTCTGGGCCAGTATGGAGCACCGGGTATGCTATAAAAAGCAGCCCAGGAACAAGGAGCAGCTGGAACGGGATTTCTGCCGCTATGCCCGGATACTGGAGGAGATAGAAGGGGAGTTTGAGACACACAATGAAAGGAGAAGGGAAGATGGAGGTTAAGAAGGCGGTTAGGAAGGTGGAGGGGAAGACCGTATTCGCCATGTCATCGTCAGCCGTCCCGGTTTGCAGGGTGGACAATCATGAAACAGTCATATTTGTCACAAAGGATTGTTTTGACAACCAGTTTATGGAGGAGGGGGCCGGCCTGGACAGCCTGAACTGGGACTGCATCAATCCGGCCACCGGACCTGTCTATGTGGAAGGAGCCATGCCGGGGGATGTGCTGAAGGTTAAGATTGAGGACATCCGGGTGGCATCCTGGGGAACCATGGCTGCCATACCGGACAACGGGGTACTGGGGGACTGCATATCCGGCGGAAAGGTAAAGCGGATTCCTGTCAGGGACGGAGTGGCCTGGTTTAACCAGGACATAGGGATACCCTGCGCTCCCATGATTGGCGTGATTGGCGTGGCCCCTGCCCATGGGGAGATTCCCTGCGGAGAGCCGGGAAGCCACGGCGGAAACATGGACAACACCAAAATCAAGGCAGGAGCCACCCTGTACCTGCCGGTGTTTCATGAGGGAGCCCTTCTGTCCATGGGGGATGTCCATGCCTGTATGGGAGATGGAGAAATCATGGTAACCGGGCTGGAGATTCCGGCAGAGGTGACTGTGACCCTGGAGGTCCTGAAAGGCGTTTCCATCGTAAATCCCATGCTGGAGGACAGCCAGGCCTGCTATACCATTGCCTCCCATGAGAACGTGGAGACTGCCATCCATACGGCGGTTAAGGCCATGACGGAAATTCTTATGAGGGAACTGGGCATGGGCCTGGAGGATGCCGGGATGCTTCTCAGCGCCATGGGCAATCTCCAGTTCTGCCAGGTGGTGGACCCCAAACGCACGGTGCGTATGGAGATGAAGAAAACGGTGCTTAAGAAGCTGTTTTAAGCTTGGCCTGTCATGCGGAATACAGAATGGTCCGGGTATTTTATGCCCGGGCTTTTTTTGTGCGGTGAATTGCCGGCATCTGTGCCTGCGGACGTATGAACAACGTGTATTTGCAGATACTACATGTGTATTTATGGAAAAAGTGTAATCATTTATATGCATGGAAGGATGGTACAGGATGCAGAAAATATGGATATGCGGAGCCGGCGGACGGGTCGGCAGGAAGATGACGGATATTCTGGCATCCAGGCCCGTGGAGCTGCTTTTGACGGACGCGGACTCGGTGGATATCACGGATTCAGAGGCTGTGATGGAATATGCCCACATCAACAGGCCCCATTATATTGTAAACTGCGCCGGACTGACCGATGTGGCTGTCTGCCAGGAGTGTCCGGAGGAGGCGTACCGGGTAAATGCCCTGGGGGCCAGGAATCTGAGTGTTGCCGCCAGAATGGGTAAGGCCAGGCTGGTCCAGATGTCCACGGATGATGTGTTTGACGGGGAGAGCCAGGTTCCTTATACAGAGTTTGACCCGGTCTCCCCGCGGACCGTGTACGGCAAGTCAAAGATGGCAGGGGAGAATTTTGTAAGGGAGTTCAGCAGCCGTCATATCATTGTTCGGAGTTCCTGGATATTTGGAGACGGAAGCCCCTACCTGGAACGGATTCTCGATATGGCCAGACAGGGCAGGACCATCAGGGCTGCCAGGGACCAGATGGCGTCCCCTACAGGTGCCGACAGTCTGGCGGCCAAGGTCATAGAGCTGATGGAGCACGGGGAGGACGGATTGTACCATGTGACGGGCCAGGGATGGTGCAGCCGCTATGAACTGGCAAAGGAGGCTGTCAGGCTTGCGGGCTTCCAGGTTCCTGTGGAGCCGGTGAATGCCGATGAGGATACCCTGAGCTCCATGAGGCCCTCTTACAGCGTACTGGACAATATGATGCTGCGCATATCCGGCATGAGCCTTCTGCCCCACTGGAAGGATATGCTGGAGGCCTACATGGAGGGACTGCAAAAGGGCAGGAACGCAAAGGCGGGAAAGGACGGTATCGGCTATGGAAGGTAGGAAAAGGCCGGGCCTTACCACCGCTATTTTCATTGGGCTTGCACTGGGAGCAGCCACAGGCATACTGCTCCACTATGCAGTATCCCAGGGGCCTGTCCGGGACGGCCTGCTCATAGACGGCATCTTCTACCTTGTGGGAAACGGGTTCCTGCGGCTGATGCAGATGCTGGTAGTTCCCCTGGTATTCTGTTCCCTTGTATGCGGCAGCATGTCCATGGGAGACACAAAGAAACTGGGAAAAATCGGAATAAAGACCCTGGGATTTTATCTGGCAACCACTGCGCTGGCCATTACCGCAGCCATACTGACTGCCAATGTCATCAATCCGGGAGCCGGACTGGACCTTTCCTCCATAGAAACAGCCCAGGTGGCAATCGGTGAGAAGGAGGGGCTGGCGGACACCCTTTTGGCCGTTATTCCGGTGAATCCGGTAAGGGCGCTGGCGGATGGGGACATGCTGTCCATTATCCTCTTTGCGCTGGTTGTGGGAATCATTCTGGCCGGCTTAGGTGAAGCAGCAGAGACAGTGGGAAACCTGTTCAGCCAGTTTAATGATGTGATGATGCAGATGACGGTCATGGTCATGAAGCTGGCTCCCTATGGTGTGTTCTGTCTGACTGCCAGGACATTTTCCGGTATTGGATTTGACGCCTTCCTGCCCCTGCTTAAATACATGGCAGGAGTGATGACAGCCCTGGCCATACAGGGGCTGGTGGTCTACATGGCAATTCTAAAGGGATTTACAGGACTCAGCCCTGTTAAGTTCCTCAGGAAATTCCTGCCTGTCATGGGCTTTGCCTTTTCCACGGCAACCTCCAATGCAACCATTCCCATGTCCATTGATACCCTCCACAGAAAGATGGGGGTGTCACGGCGCATTTCTTCCTTTACCATACCGCTGGGAGCCACCATCAACATGGACGGGACGGCCATTATGCAGGGAGTGGCCGTGGTGTTCGCATCCCAGGCCTTTGGTATTCAGCTGTCTGTGGCGGATTATCTGACGGTCATACTGACCGCTACCCTGGCTTCCGTGGGAACAGCCGGCGTGCCGGGAGTGGGATTGATTACCCTTTCCATGGTATTTGCCTCCGTGGGCCTGCCGGTGGAAGCCATAGCCCTGATTATGGGAATTGACCGCATATTGGATATGAGCAGGACGGCCGTCAATATTACCGGGGACGCAGTGTGCACCACAGTGGTTGCATTCCAGGATGGAGGCGTGGACAGGGCTGTGTTTGATGATATGGAGACTGGATGAACGGGCAGGCTGTGATTGGACAGATGTGACAGAGCGCTGTTGCAGGGTGCTGCGATGGGGCAGATGTGACAGGGATGATGAGAAACTTCTTGACGTACCACCCTCTGGATTTTATACTTGTACTATATCCAGATATTGGTGTGAGCGTGCAGGAGGGGAATATGAATATATTCGGATTTGAGATTAAGAGCAAGGAGGAGCGGGAGCGGGAGGAACGGGAATATATGCACCGCATTTTTCCGGGAGGAACAGCGCAGAAGGCGGCTGTGGAGCAGCAGCTTAAGGAGAAGCTTCCAAAGGAAGACAAAAAGGCGGTTATGCTTTACTATATCCTGGTGAAGGATGCCATGACGGCCGGGAACGGCATGAGCTTTGAGGATGCTGTGGAGAAGGTGTCTAAGAAGCAGCGGATTCTCAAGCTGACGCCGGTGATGCTGGAGAAGGTGAGAGAGGTGATGGAGGACAATCAGTGACGGTTGTCCTTTTGTCTTGTGAAACCTTTGAAGTTAGGAAGAACCTCTTTCCGGGTATTATTTATGCGCATTAATTGGGGTGGCAGATGTTAAGAAGGGCGCTGCAACAGCGCCCTGACTTACTCAATCATAGTAATGTTCTACAAGCCGGAGAAATTGGGCGGAAGGAGGATTTGTTTTTCCGGTGAACAGAGAGAAGGACAGCTGGGTTTTACCCCTGCTTTGGAAAAACAAAAAACCCCGCAAGGCTTATACCTGCGAGGTTTTCTTCATGCGCCAGAGAAGATTCGAACTCCCGACACTACGGTCCGTAGCCGTATGCTCTATCCAGCTGAGCTACTGACGCATGCTGCTGTTTGATTTGTATCTCTAACAGCGCAAGAGCTATTATATCTTGTCCTGGAAGAAATGTCAATGGGTTTTTAAAAATATTTTTAAATAGTTCATTTCACAAGTATGTAACTACCTTGAAAGATGTCGCATTTTGTGGTATTATGTTACAAGCAGAGGTAAGAAAGAGCGGGGATGTCTGATTCTTATCTCTTATTTTGTATTGAGCGGGGATAAAATTATGAAGCAGAAATTGTCGAAGCAGAATCTTCTGCTTGTGGGATTTACATTATTTTCCATGTTTTTTGGCGCGGGGAATTTAATTTTCCCGCCTTTTCTAGGCGCTCAGGCAGGTGTCATGACCTGGAGGGCCATGTCGGGGTTTCTGCTCAGTGCAGTGGGACTGCCTGTTTTGGGCGTGGCTGCAGTTGCTCTTTCCGGCGGCCTGACCAGGCTGGCGGGCAGAGTGCACCCTGGGTTTGCTTTCCTGTTTACCCTTCTTATCTACCTTTCCATAGGCCCGTGCCTGGCTATTCCCAGGACCTCCAGCACTTCTTTTGAGATGACAGTGTTTCCGGTTCTTGAACAATTGGGAGTTTCACTGAAAAGTACGGTAAGGCTTACCGGGCTCACGGTCCAGACCATGGCGCAGTTCGGATATTCCGTGGTGTTTTTTACGGCTGCCATGGCAGTGGCGTTCAGGCCGGATAAGCTGACGGACCGGCTGGGAAAGATACTGTGTCCCACACTTCTGGTGCTCATCGGCGTCATTTTCATCGGATGCCTGGTGTGGCCCATGGGTCATTACGGGGTACCGGGAGCTGTCTATGAGTCGGGTCCCGTTGTGGCGGGATTCCTGGAAGGATACCAGACCATGGATACCATTGCGGCCCTGAATTTTGGAATCATCATTGCCATTAATATCCGGGCAAAGGGAGTGGAGCAGGAAGGTGCGGTTGTCAGGGAAACCATTAAGGCAGGAATCATAGCAGGCATTCTTCTGGCCCTGATTTATGCGGCCCTGGCCCATATCGGCGCTCCTGCGGGGACAGCGGCGGGCAGCATGGATAATGGGGCAAGGATACTGACCTATGTTGCGGGAAACCTCTTTGGAAATGCCGGTATGATGATACTGGGGCTTATTTTCCTCATAGCCTGTTTTAATACCTGCGTGGGGCTTCTCAGCTGCTGCAGCCAGTATTTTAATTCCATTATACCGGTTATCAGCTATAGAGTATGGGTATTTCTGTTTGCCCTGATTAGCCTGATTATATCCAGCGCAGGACTTAATAAAATATTGGCCGTGTCAGTACCGGTCCTGGACGCCATTTACCCAATTGCCATTGTGCTGATTGTGCTGGCGTTTATGGGACCGCTGACAAGGCGGTGGCCGGCTATGTATCCCTGGGCCATCCTGTTTACAGGGGCGGTCAGCGTGGTATATGCCCTGGAACAGAGCAAATTCGTGATTCCCTTTCTAACCCAGGCAACTACGTTCCTGCCTGGATACGGAGCAGGTCTGGGATGGATTGTGCCGGCGTTTGTGGGAATGGCAGCCGGTATCATTTATTCCTCAGCTATGGGAGAACAGGAAGAATAAATAAGGACAGATAATGAAGATAAAGACAGACAAGGGCAGGACGAGAGAATGACAGAAGCCAGATGGATGTTATATGCTAAGAAGGCGGATTTTAATAAAATCGCGGAAAAATACCACATCAGCCCGGTTACAGCCAGAATTATACGCAACCGGGGTCTGGAGGACATGGAAGACATAGGGCGGTATCTTCACGGTTCCGTGGAGCAGCTTCACAATCCGCACCTGCTGCCGGACATGGACCGGGCAGTGGAAATGCTTGGACAGAAGGTGCTTGACGGCAGGCGCATACGGATTGTAGGGGATTATGATATAGACGGAGTGTGCTCCACTTATCTGCTCTACCGCGCCTTAAAGAGGATTGGGGCCGATGTGGATTATGAAATTCCGGACCGCATTAAGGACGGATACGGCATCAATGAACTGATTATAGAGGCAGCGGCAGAGGATGGAATTGATACCATCCTTACCTGTGACAACGGAATTGCCGCTATCAGCCAGATAGCCAGGGCCAAGGAGCTGGGGATGACCGTGATAGTGACGGACCATCACGATATACTGACTGAGGCCGGAGAGACAGCGGCAGCCGGGGAGATGCCGGAGAGCAGGGAGATACTGCCGCCTGCAGATGCCATTGTCAATCCAAAGCGAAGGGACAGCCTTTACCCATTTCCGGATATATGCGGCGGCATGGTGGCTTATAAGCTGGTACAGGTGCTTTATGAGGTCCACCATATTCCCAGGGAAGAGTGGCTGAATCTGCTGGAAATTGCAGCCATTGCCACGGTAGGGGATGTGATGAAGCTTCAGGGAGAGAACCGCATCATTGTGAAAGAGGGGCTTTCCAGGCTGGGACATACGTCCAACCTGGGTCTGCGCAAGCTGATTGAGAAAAATAATCTCCAGGCAGGGGCAATCACGGCCTATCACATTGGCTTTGTCATCGGCCCCTGCCTGAATGCCAGCGGACGGCTCCAGACGGCAAAGATAGCCCTGGGGCTTCTTCTGTGCGGGGATGAGTCTGAGGCGGACCGGATGGCAGAGGAATTAAAGGCCCTCAATGACCAGCGCAAGGATATGACCCAGGAGGGCATTGAACAGGCTGCTGCTATGGTGGATGAAAGATACAGCGATGATAAGGTGCTGGTGGTGTTTCTGCCGGACTGCCACGAATCCCTGGCCGGCATTGTGGCGGGACGCCTCAGGGAGCGGTACAATAAGCCCTCCTACGTGCTTACACGGGCCGAGGGCTGTGTCAAGGGGTCAGGACGTTCCATAGAAGCATACCACATGTTCCAGTCCCTGGTGGAGGTACAGGACCTGCTGCTGAAGTTTGGGGGCCATCCCATGGCGGCCGGATTTTCACTGGAGGAAAAGGATGTGGACGAATTCCGGCGCCGTCTCAACGAAAACGCCCGGGAACGGCTGACCGAAGAGGACTTCATACCAAAGGTGTGGATAGATGCGGCCATGCCTTTTGAATACATAACAGAACCGTTTATAGAGGAATTGGAACTGTTGGAACCGTATGGCCAGGGAAATGAGAAACCACAATTTGCCCAGAAGGGTCTGTTCATACGCAGTGCCAGAGTCATGGGACGGAACCGGAACGTGGTGCGGGTGAGCCTTGTGAATGAACGGGGAACAGCCATGGACGGCGTAATATTTACGGAAGGGGATTTGTTCATGGAGGAAAAGGGTGACCGCCGTGTTATGGACATTATCTACTATCCGGGAGTGAATGAGTATAACGGCAGCCGGAATCTTCAGATTGTGGTGAAGAACTGGAAATTTCATTAAGCCGATACTAAAAGGGAAAATAAAGAGAGGGTGCTGCCACAGCGGACAGCACCCTTTTGGGTGAAAGAAGATTAGTTCTGAGCAGCCTCGGTTGTTTCCTCAACAACTTCAGCATTGGCCTCGTCAGCAGCCTCTTCCTTGGAAGCCTCAGTCTCCTCAGCTTCGCTGGACTCTTCTGCATCAGCAGCTTCGGTGGACTCCTCAGCGTCAGCAGCCTCGGTGGACTCCTCAGCCTCAGCGGCCTCAGTTGTTTCCTCGGCCTCAGCAGTGGTCTCCTCAGCAGACTCAGAAGCCTCTACTGTGGTTTCTACAGCAGTAGTGGTCTCAGCCTTGTTGTCGCTGCCGCCGCAGGCGGTCAGGCTTCCTGCAATCATAGCTGCAGCCATAATAGCGGTCATGGATTTTGCGATGGTCTTCTTCATAATAGTTTTCCTCCTCTGAAAGCCTCCCAGTGAGACTTTCCAAACACAAATTTTTTTTGGAACGAGTTTGATAATATCCTATAATTGTGTCCGAATTGTGTCTAAAGTTTAAAGAAAGTGCTACAATTATTATGAATTTCTTAAGAAAAACAATGATAAAAAATAAACAGACAAAGAGGAAACGGCCCTGCCATATGTCTTGCAATTTGCTATTATATAGGTTATAATCAGCAGAAAAAGGCTGTCATTGCGAAAGGAAGAGGTAAGATAATGGTTAATGAAGTAATGGATTTTATTACCGGATATGACAAGGAAGTGGGCGAGGCCATCCAGGCCGAATGTGCGCGCCAGAGACGTAACCTGGAACTAATCGCATCTGAGAATATTGTGTCGGAGCCCGTTATGATGGCTATGGGAACGGTTCTCACCAATAAGTATGCGGAAGGTTATTCAGGAAAACGCTATTACGGCGGCTGCCAGTGCGTGGACGTGGTGGAAACCCTGGCCATAGAGCGGGCCAAGAAGCTGTTTGGCTGCGATTACGCCAATGTCCAGCCTCATTCAGGCGCCCAGGCTAATATGGCGGTGTTTGTGGCCATGCTGAAGGCAGGGGACACGGTCATGGGTATGAATCTGGACCATGGCGGCCATCTGACCCACGGAAGCCCGGTGAACTTTTCCGGCCTTTACTTTAATATCGTACCTTATGGGGTTAATGACCAGGGCTTCATCGACTATGATGAGCTGGAGCGGATTGCAAAGGAAGCCAGGCCAAAGCTTATAATAGCAGGCGCCAGCGCCTATGCCCGGACCATTGATTTCAAACGGTTTCGTGAAATCGCTGACGAAGTTGGAGCGTATCTCATGGTTGATATGGCCCATATCGCAGGCCTGGTGGCAGCAGGCGAACATCCCAGCCCCATTCCCTATGCGGACGTGGTGACCACCACCACCCACAAGACATTGAGAGGACCAAGGGGCGGCATGATTCTGGCAAATAAAGAAGCAGCCGAGAAATTTAATTTCAACAAGGCCATTTTCCCGGGAACCCAGGGCGGGCCGCTGGAACATGTGATTGCAGGAAAAGCAGTGTGTTTCGGAGAGGCATTAAAGCCTTCGTTTAAGGCGTACCAGTATCAGGTGACGGCCAATGCAAAGGCGCTTGCCGCGGCCCTTAAAAAGCAGGGCTTCAAACTCCTTACGGACGGCACGGACAACCATCTGATGCTGGTTGACCTGCGGGGCATGGAGGTGTCGGGCAAGGAGCTGCAGAACCGCTGCGATGAGGTGTATATTACCCTGAATAAAAACACGGTTCCCAATGACCCCAGAAGCCCCTTTGTTACCTCAGGCGTGCGCATCGGAACACCGGCCATCACCACCAGGGGACTTAAGGAGGAGGACATGCCGAAGATTGCCGAATGCATCTGGCTGGCAGCCACGGATTTTGAGAATAAAGCGGATTACATCAGGGATGAAGTGACAAAGCTCTGTGACAGATACCCCATTTACCGGTAAGGCCTGGGAGAATACGCTGAACAGAGTCTCGGGGAGACAAGGCTAATAAGGGGAGCTGCGGCGCCGGGTTGGCGTACCGCAGCCCCTTTTTGAAATATGCCGGCAGCAGTGCGGGCCGGACGGCTAAGGCAGGTGGAATGTATGGAACAGACAGAGCGGATGCTGAGGCTCTCGCAGCAGGGCGCCCAGGCCATTGTGGAGGAAGTGGGGGCCATTGTGGGACAGCATATCAATATGATGGACCCGGAAGGCTGTGTCATAGCAAGTACGGACCCGGAACGCATCGGCACCCTGCATGAGGGGGCCAGGAGAATCATCAGGGAACATCTGGATGAGCTGTATGTAAGGGAGGAGGAGGCTACCTTTACCTCCCGTCCGGGACTGAACCTGCCGGTGTACCAGGCCGGAAGCATTGCAGGCGTTATCGGCATCACAGGCCGGTATGAGGAAGTGGCTGGCTATGGCCAGATTGTGAAGAAGATGGTGGAAATCCTGATTCGGGAAAATGCGGAGCAGGATGAGCGCCGTATGGGACAGCGTGTGCTGAACCGGTTCCTGGAAGACTGGGTTCTCGGAAGCGGGCTGCTTCAGCCAAGGATACTGGAGGAGAGAGGATTTGCCCTGGGAATCGACATTTCGGTTCCCAGAAGGGTCATGGTGGCAGGCGTCAGGAACTTCCAGGAGTATGCATCCACTGCTTCAGGCCAGAAGCTGCTGGAGCAGGCGGAGGGGGAAGCTGTTTCCCTGGCAGGGGCAGGGTGTCTGGTGTTCCGGAATGCGGGCCGGCAGATATTTCTGGTTCAGGGGGCTTCCGACCGCCATATGGAACAGCTGGCCGGCCGCATACGTTCCTGCGTGCAGAAGAAATTCGGCATAGGGCTGGTTATGGGAATCGACGGCAGGGCCAGGGATATTCATGTGGCCTACGGCCAGGCCAACAAGGCATGGCGCTCGGCCGGTATGTCCAAACGGGACATTATGACCTATGACAGCGTTACCCTGGAGCTGTTTACGGAGGATGTGGCCGACAGCGTGAAGGCAGAGTACCTGCGCAAGGTATTTAAGAACTGCGGTTATGAAGAGCTGTGCCAGTGGATGGGACTTCTGGAGGCGTATTTTGGCGCCGAGGGTTCCCTGAAGGCTGCCTCGGATGCCATGCACATCCACAAGAATACACTGACCTATAAGCTCAGAAAACTGGAGGAGCTGACAGGCTATGATGTGCGCGTACTGAGTCAGGCAGCGGTGTTTTATATGGCGCTGGTATTTTTTCGTGATGTGAAGGAAATGATGCAGGATTAGGATGGGGAATCAGGAGACGGAATGGGTGGCAGTCCATGGTAAAATGGGATTGTGCTGTGGAATAATTAAAGTAGTAAATATGTGTTTTGCAGAACATTGACGCGGAGGTCCCGAAACAGTACAATAGATGTAAGAAAATCAATTGCGATTGGGAGGCGGAACCATGAAGTTTTTATTTGCATCAGATTCATTTAAGGGGACCTTGTCATCAGAACGTATTACACAGCTGTTGGAAGAGGCGGCAGGACGCATATTTCCCGGCTGTGAGACAGCCGGAGTTCCTGTGGCTGACGGCGGGGAGGGGACCATTGACGCCGTGATTTCTGCATTAAACGGTACATACCGCAGGCTGACGGTCCATGGTCCTCTGATGGAGGACCAGCAGTCCTTTTACGGGGAGTTTGAAGGGGACTCTGCCATTATTGAGATGGCAGCTGCTTCCGGCCTTCCCATGGTGCCTGCGGACAAGCGCAATCCCCTGAACACCACCACATACGGCACGGGAGAATTGATTAAGGATGCCCTGGACCGTGGATACAGGAAGATTTCCATTGCCATTGGGGGCAGCGCTACCAATGACGGCGGCATGGGAGCCATGCGCGCCCTGGGCGTAAGATTTCTGGATGACCAGGGAAATGAGCTGGAGGGCAGGGGCCGGGATTTGACCAGGGTGGCTGACATCGATGTGAGCCGGATTCATCCGGCAGTGGCCCAGGCCAGGTTTACCGTCATGTGTGATGTGACCAACCCCCTTACAGGACCGGATGGAGCTACCTATACATTTGGAAAGCAGAAGGGAGGGACCCCGGAAATTCTGGATGTGTTAGAGGGCGGAATGGTGCGCTATGCAGCGCTGCTTAAGGAAAAGCTGGGCGTGGATGTGGATAAGATTCCCGGCGCGGGCGCGGCCGGTGGATTAGGGGCGGCGTTCTGTGTATTTCTGAAGGCCAATCTGAAATCCGGTATTGATACAGTGCTGGATTTGGTGCATTTTGACAGTCTCCTGGAGGGCGTGGACCTGGTGATTACCGGCGAAGGAAGGATGGACTGGCAGTCTGCCTTTGGAAAGGTGCCCAGCGGAATCGGCAGGCGCTGCAGGGAGAGAGGTATCCCGGTAGCGGCCATTGTGGGCGGCATGGGCGACAAGGCTGAGACAATTTTTGATTACGGCATTGACAGTATCATAACCACGATAAACGGCGCCATGGATATTGAGGAAGCCTTGGAGCGGGCAGAGGAGCTGTACATCAGTGCTGCGGACCGTACATTCAGAATGCTGAAGGCCGGCATGAGCCTGGGGAAGAAATAAATTCAGGCAAGGGTGACCGTGTGCTGCTGTCTGGGATGGATTCGTTATTGCGGGGATTCATTTCAGGCAGCAGTTTTTGCGTTGTGTTATTTTTACATGATTTATTTTCACATAATTGACTTAAACGGCAGTAAGTGCTATTTTATATATATGAATCTTAAGGACGTTCTGTCCAAGATGTTCTGCTGGGAGTTTCTCCCTTGTATCCCCGGGTTATGCGGTTGAATGTTTTTTGCAATGTCAGGCGGTGGTTTTATGTATATGTGATTTAGATTTGATGTGATGGGTGTATTTTCTTGCAACGCCGGTAAAGGTTTTGTATAATAAAAGGAGAACAGGATGAAAAAAATGAATGACCCGGACAGAGCTGTCATGAAACCCCTGGCAGACCTGACCCTGCTGGACCGTTTTTTATTTGCATGTGTCATGGAGGACCGTGAGACAATGGAACTGGTCCTTTCCATCATACTTAGCGGGGAAATTCATCTGGCGGAACAACCACAGGCAGAAAGGGAAATGCGGACAGTTCCCTGGTTGCGTTCCATACGCCTGGATGTATATTCAGTGGATGAGGAAAGCCGTATCTACAATGCAGAAGTTCAGAAAAAGAATACCGGGAACCTGATTAAGAGAAGCCGGTTTTATCAGGCATTGATTGACAGTTCCCTGCTGGCCCCCGGTGAGATTGATTTTAACCGGATGCAGCCTTCCTGCCTTATCACCATTATGCCCTTTGATTTATGGGGGTATGGAAGGTACAGATATACCTTCCGGATGGAATGCCAGGAGGAAAGAGGCCTGTTTCTGGAAGACGGGGCGACCAGAATATTTCTCAATACCCATGGCACTGTGCCGGAGGGAGTGAGTAGTGAGCTGATAGACCTGCTTCATTACATAGAACACACCTCTGAAACGGAGGCAGCCGGAAGCAGCAGTCCGCGGATTAAGGAACTGCACAGGCGGGTCAGCCAGGTCAAAGTCAGTGAAGAGATTGGAGTGAGATATATGCAGGAATGGGAAGAACGGATGTATCAGCTTCAGGATGCAAAAGCGGAGGGAATAGAAGCGGGAATGGAGGCCGGCCTTGAAGAGGGCATAAGGGTCTTTGTTTTGGATAATCTGGAGGAAGGGAGAACAGAAGAGCAGATAATGGATAAACTGATGCGGATGTTCTCCTTAAGCCGGGAGAAGTCCGGAGAATATCTGGAACGGTATAAGGGGACTGTCTGAGCTGCACATTTCACACCCGGGCAGCGGTCCTTTTTATGTTCTGGCCTGCAGTAAGTGTTTTATGGCTGAAAGCGCAGCTCCAACGGCACTGGATGTGCCTTGAAACTGCGCTTTTAAACAATACCTATCTGTGCGGTGTTACGCCTGAGGCTGTCTGAAAATCACGCCGCCCTTCATTACCAGCCCCACCTGTGAGAGACGGGATACATCCTCCAGGGGATTTCCCTTTACGGCAATGATATCTGCTTCCAGGCCGGTTTCCAGCTTTCCGATTCTGTCTTCCATGCGGCAGACCTTAGCCGCGTGGGAGGTGACGCCCTGGATAGCGGTTAAGGGGTCGGCTCCCAGCTCCACCGCATATCCTACCTCACGGTACAGAAGGCCGTGATACGCGTCTGTTCCCAGGACAAAGGGAAGGCGGGCCCTGATGATGCGGGCCACATTTTCACGGACCCGGCTTCGGTTCAGCCTTACCTTCAGGGCATTGGCAGGGGAGAGGAATTCCTCGCGGGTGGGGTCCAGGAAAATACCGGAGGTCAGGTCTACCACGCAGCGGGATGCAGCCAGCCGTTCCACGTCCTGTTCCGTAGCCATATACATGTGCTCAATCACATCCACACCGCCGTCAATGCAGTCCTTCAGGCCCTGGCCGCCGATACAATGGGCTGCAGTGGGGATGCCCAGGCGCGCGCCTTCGCTGACAGCGGCGGAGATTTCCTCCAGGCTGAGAAAGCTGGGCACAAAGGTGCTGACTGGGTCCGGAACACCGGGGGTTATGAAAAGCTTCAGCAGGTCCGCCCCTTTTTTCAGGTTTTCACGGCAGGTATGCCGGATTTCTTCAGGCCCGCAGTGAGGCATTCCTATATGGCCCGCTCCGTGGCTTCCCTTCATGCCGATGCCTGCCGCCAGAAGGCGGGGGCCGTGAACCCTGCCCTCCTCAATCAGTTTCTTCATGGTCACATCTATGTAATACTTATCCCCCATGCACCGGGCTGTGGTGACTCCGCTCATCAGGTCGTCCTTAAGACCCTTTAAGGCCAGCAGCGTCAGCTGGCATTCATTGCTCCAGGCCAGCAGCTCCAGGTGTTCCGGCAGAGTGGCGTCTATGCACAGGTGGTTGTGGCATTCTATCATGCCCGGCATCAGGGTCATGTCAGGAAGGCTGATTTCCTCCGAATCGTCTATGGATAAGGACTGTCTGGCGTCCTGGGGCAGAATTTCCCGGATGATTCCGCTCTCAATGATAAGGGAGCCCTTGCCCATGGGAGTGAGCTGTTCCCCGCATAAAATCATTCCGGCATTCAATATGGTTCGTTTCATGTCTGTACGTTTCCTCCGTCTGTCAAAATCATTCATTCTCTAATCAAAATCAGCCGTTGCAGCCGGCTGGATTTCACCATCTTCCTGTCCTGGGGCCGGTGAATCCGCGATGATGCCGTGGGCTTCATTCCACTTGCGGGATACCTTGGCCAGCCAGGATACCAGCAGCGGGCAAAGCACGGCTGTGATTACAACAGCGGCAGCTGTCTGGGCTGTGGCGGTTTCCACCTGGGGCTGGAAGGATGGGTCAGCCATGGCAACGGCCGTGGGCGTGGTGGTGGCCACTCCGGCTGTGGTGCCGATGGCAGCGCCCATGGGGTCAGCCTTCCTGCGCAGGGCGCTGTAGAGGAAGAAGGTAAGAAGTCCGGTGGCCAATACGGTAAGGAGGCCCAGTATAATACCGGAAATACCTGCATTAAGGATATTGCTGAAGTTCATGCCTGCACCCAGGGCAAAACCATTGAATGGAGGCAGAAGAATCATACCGGTGGCCAGGATTTTTCTCCACTCGTGGTCCAGATTGCCTATGATGAATCCAATGACCATGGGAATGATGCTGGCAATAATGTCTGTGACCGGGAAGTTGCCCATGCCGGAAGCGCCCAATGCAATCATGGTAAAAAAGGGCCCGTCGTTGAGGGCCAGGATGGAGGTTGCGCCAACATCTGTCTCATCTCCGAACTCGCCTGCCAGGGTGGCATAGATAACGCCGTTGGAATTGGTCACGGCACCGATGACAGCCAGGGGCGCCAGTCCCAGAAACCCTGCTTCGCCGAATAATGCATTGAGCAGAAGTCCCAGGCCAAAACCAATAAAGAACTTCAGGGCAGTGAGGACAACACCTTTCCATACAGTGCTGCCTGCCATTTTTACATCAATGGTGGCGCCGCTGCAGAACAGGAACAGGCCAATCAGGGTGGGGACCCCGTTCTTGAACAGGCCTGAAGTAAAACCGCCTATGGTGAGGGCATTTGGGAAAAAGGTATTCATTGCACATCCAAGGAGCAGGGGAATTACCATCACTCCTGCCGGAAAACGCTTCATTGTCGCTAATATCCTCATAAATCTCTTCTCCTTTACGCGGGCTGCCATGCTCACTGGCCATGTGAGCCGCATCAGCCTCTGGTTGTTTTTTACATACCATTGCAATGTTGCTGACTGATTAAAACAGCAATTGTCGTGCCAAAAAAGATTTGCAGAGAAAACAGCAACGAATTTTATCTAAATCATCTAAAAACAAAGGGAAATATATGTAGTAATTGCACAAAGAATTGGAGGAAACAGAGAATAAGTTGGAATCTATAGAATTGCACATTAATTGTATTTTAGCAATTTAATGCAATTATATGATTGCAAAAATACAATATATGGGATAATATGGACAATGGGAGGAGGGAAAGCATGATTAAAATTGTATTTTTTGCACCATATCCGGACATTCTTCCAGTCATTGAGCAGGTATTCCGGGAACGGCCTGAATCAGAGGCAATCCGGTATGAGGTAATCCAGGATTTCTATAATAACAGACTGGAACAGGTGGATGCAGACGTGGTCATAGCCAGGGGATTTACAGCCCACACCCTGAAGCGCAAAAACATTCCCTGTGCAGAGCTTAAATCCACGGGATACGATGTAATGAAGGCTGTCAATGAATGTATGCAGAAGGGAAAAATTGAGAGGATAGCCGTGGTGGGCGCCTTCAATATGGTGTATGGGGCGGAGCAGATGAGCCACCTGTATCCGCAGCTGGGGCTGGGATGCTATGCGGAGGACGATGAAACCAAGCTGGATATGGCGGTGCATCAGGCGCTGAAGGACGGGAACCAGGCTGTTGTGGGGGGATATTCCACGGTCCAGATTGCAGAGCGGCTGGGGGTGCCGGCTGCCATGATTCATTCGGGAATCGAAGCAGTAAACCACGCCATCTCAGAAGCCATTGCGGTGGCCCATCTCACCCGCTATGAGAGGCAGAAAAGGGATGAGATAGCAAATATCATGAACTACTCCTTCCAGGGAATTATTTCCGTAAACAGGAAGGGAATCATAACTCTTGCAAATACCTGCTGCCACACCTATATGAAGGACAGGAAGACTTCGCTGGCAGGAGAGCCTGTAAGCAAATTTTTTCCGGATATTGATTTCGGCGGCGTTATACATGACAAACAGAAGATTCTGTCGGAGGTGTGCAAGTTCGGGGGTAAACAGGTGCTGGTGAACTGCGTGCCGGTGGAGGGTGATTCGGAGGAATTCGGCTGTGTGCTTACCTTCCAGGGCACGGAACAGATACAGGCAGAGGAAGGAAAGCTGCGTAAGCAGATGCATTCCGACGGTTTTACGGCCAGGTATGACTTTTCCCATATACTTTACAGGGACAGCTGCATGGAGGCGGTCATTAATCAGGCCGTGAAATTCAGCTATGCGGATTCCAACATACTGATTCACGGGGAGACAGGCACGGGAAAGGAATTATTTGCCCAGAGCATCCACAACTCCAGCAGGAGAAGAAAGGGACCCTTTGTGGCGATTAACTGTGCTGCGCTGCCTGAAAACCTGTTGGAGAGCGAACTCTTTGGTTATGTGGAGGGAGCGTTTACCGGTGCAGCCAAGGGCGGCAAGATGGGTTTTTTTGAGATTGCCCATAAGGGAACCATTTTTCTGGATGAGATAGGCGATATATCACCAAAGCTTCAGAGCCGTCTCCTGCGGGTTATACAGGAAAGGGAAATCATACGGCTGGGCAATGACACGGTGATTCCCATTGATGTGCGTGTTATCTGCGCCACCAACAAGGATTTAAAGAAGGAAGTGGCACAGGGAAATTTCAGGGAGGATTTACTGTACCGGCTGGATGTGCTTGAACTCAATCTGCCGCCTCTGAGAAAACGGAAACAGGACATCCTCTATCTGGCGGACCGGATGGTGCGGTTTGAGCATGAACGAACGGGAAGCAGGCTGGAGGCCATATCCCAGGAGGGAAAGGAACTTCTGCTGCGCTATAGCTGGCCTGGCAATGTAAGGGAAATGCGCAACTTCTGCGAGCGTATCTGCATTCTCTGCGAAAAGCCAAGGGCAGGCGCAGAGGATGTGCTTCAGGCTCTCCCGGGAGAATGGGGCGGCGAAGAGCAGGAGGATGGAAAACAGACGGATGGGCGGCGGACAGACAGGCGGCAGGCAGCGGAGCCTTCCCGGGGGCCGGGTTCCCTTGGAACCGGGAATCCCATATCGCTGCCGTCCACCGGCTGCCATGGTCCCCGCCTGGAAGCGGCCCAGAAACAGGCAGTGGAGGACGCCCTTGAGCTGTGCGGCTATCACCGGGGGAGGACGGCAGAATACCTGGGAATTGACAAGAGCACTCTTTGGAGGAAAATGAGAAAGTACGGCATTGAGGGATAGACGGACGGGCCGGCTTTGAGAAGAGAAACATAATGAAACGAAAATACATTTTGAAACAAAGATAAAACGTGATTAAGAGAATGAAACATTTTTGCTGTGAAAAGTATGAACACATGCAGGGTTAAATGATGATAATATATGCAATATGCATAACGGAAATAAAGGATTCCTGTAATTAAAATATAAAAAATCGTTCTTCCTGAAAAGTTTGGCACAGTTTTTGCTTTTAATATAGGCATAGGTCAAGAGCAGAAATAAAAACCAAAATAGAAGGAAGGATGATTTTTTTATGAACGGTAAACCAATTTTAGGAATCTTATTAGGAGATGCAGCCGGTGTGGGGCCGGAAATCATTGCCAAGCTGGCAGCTTCCAGATTTTACGATGAGTACTGCCGTCCGGTGGTAATCGGAGATGTCAGGGTGTTTGAGAGAGGGGCCAGGATATGCGGTCTGGAAATTCCGGTACAGGTCATTGACAAGACAGAGGACGCAGACTGGTCCAAGGGAATACCTGTACTGGACCAAAGGGACGTGGATCCGGAGCAGGTTCCCTTTGCAGACATCAGCATTGACAGCGGCCGGGCCTGCCTGAATATGCTGAAGACAGCCATTGAGCTTTACCAGGCCGGCAGGATTGACGGGTTCTGTTTTGCTCCCCTGAATAAGCAGGCAATGATTCAGGCCGGGTGTCCTTTTGAGAGCGAGCACCACTACATGGCACACCTCTTCGGACATACGGAGCCGTTTGGGGAAATCAATGTACTGGGAGATTTGTGGACCACCAGAACCACCAGCCATATCCCGATTAGCAAGGTCAGCGCAAGCCTGACAGTGGATACCATCATGAGAGCCATAAGGCTGGCAAACGTATCACTTAAGAACTCCGGCATTGAAAAGCCAAGGCTTGCCCTGGCTGCCCTGAATCCCCACTGCGGAGAGGGCGGAAAATGCGGCAGGGAGGAAATTGATGTAATCGCACCGGCCATAGAGAAAGCAAGGGAGATGGGCATTGACGCCAATGGGCCGTTCCCGTCCGACATATTGTTCATCAAGGCTTTTAACGGGGATTTTGACGGAGTGGTGACCATGTATCATGACCAGGGGCAGATTGCGCTTAAGCTGAAGGGCTTTGACCAGGGCATTACCATTGCAGGAGGTCTTCCGGCGCCAATCGTCACATGCGCCCATGGCACGGCCTACGACATTGCAGGAAAGGGTATCGTCAAGACTTCGGCATTTGAGAATGCGGTCAGGATGGCTGCCAAGATGGCTGCCCATCTGAAGGGCCGCTGATAAAAGGGAGGGGTTTACATGAAAAAAATAGGGACAAAGCAGATTGTGCCCTTGGTATTGGCAGCAGTTGCTGTGGTATTTGCAGTAATTGGTTTTACACAGCTGGGGTTCTGGAAGGACGTGGACGGGCCCCAGCCCGGTTTTTTCCCTGCCATTATGGCTATTGTCATGTTCCTGGCAAGTATTGCGTCTTTCTTTCAGTCCCTTAAGGAAGAAAAGGCGGCTAAGTATGAACGGGATGAGATGATGGTCATAGCCGGGGGAGCGGGAATCATAGCGGGTTCCTTTGTTATCGGTCTGCTTCCCAGCTGCTATCTGTTTGTGATACTGTGGCTGAAGGTATTTGAGAAGACCGGGTGGAAGGAGACGCTCATTGTCCTTGCTGTCTGTATGGCTATTTCCATCGGTGTGTTCCGGGTGTGGCTGGGAGTCCATTTTCCGATGGGGCTTTTGGAAGCATTTTTGTAGAAGGAGGCAGACAAAATGGAAAATATTCAACTGTTAATGCATGGTTTCTCCACGTTGTTTACCTTCAGCAACGTGGGAGCAGCCCTTTTGGGAGCGGTTCTGGGTTTGATTGTGGGGGCAATGCCCGGAATCGGAAGCCTGGCCGGTGTGGCTCTGCTGCTTCCGCTGACATACAAGTTTAATCCCACCACTGCCATCATCATGCTGGGCGCCCTGTATTACTCCAACATGTACGGCGGTGCATTCAGCGCTATCCTGTTAAATATACCGGGAGATTCGCCTGCTATCTGTACGGCGATGGACGGCTATCCCATGGCATCCAAAAAGAAACGTCCGGGGCAGGCGCTGTTTACGGCCAATATGGCTTCCTTTATCGGAGGAACCATTGGCATCGTGATTCTGACCTTTACGGGACCGGCTCTGGCTGATGTGGGTCTTAAATTCGGACCCTCTGAGATGACGGCCCTGCTTCTGATAGCCATGACGTCCATCAGCTGGCTGGTTGGGGAGAATCCTATCAAGGGCGTGGTGATTACCATGCTGGGTATCCTTTTGGCAAGCATGGGCATGGACACGCTGTCGGGTTCGCCCAGATATGATTTTGGCAGCATGTACCTGCTGGGCGGTATTCCCTTTACGCCGTTCATTATCGGTACGGTAGGATTTTCCCAGGTTATCAAGCTGGTTATGGAGCGCAATAATGAAGTAAAGTCGGAACCTCATATGAAACTCACCATCCGAGGAAGCCTTTTGACAAAGCATGATTTTAAACGTCTGCTGCCCCCTGCCCTGCGTTCCGGCGTCATGGGAACTTTTGTGGGTGTGCTTCCGGGGGCCGGGGCAACCACGGGTGCTTTTATGGGATATGCAGCCCAGAAGAAGTTTAAGAATGAGGAAGAGCTGGGAACCGGCGCCATCGAAGGCATTGCAGCCAGCGAGGCTGCAAACAATGCGGCTGCCGCCGGTGCGTTTGCACCGCTGCTGGCCCTGGGGATTCCGGGAAGCGGTACCGGGGCAGTGCTTTTGGGAGGCCTGATGATGTGGGGACTTAACCCGGGCCCTCTCCTGTTTACCAATGAACCTGAATTTACATGGGGCCTTATTGCATCCCTGTTCCTGTCCAACATATTTGCACTGGCAGTTGCAATCGGGGTAATTCCGTTCCTGATTCAGATATTATCCGTTCCCGTGAAGTACATGATTCCCATTATCACCATTGTATGTGTGGTAGGGTCCTACAGTTCCAGCTATTCCATGTATGGTGTTCTGATTATGTTCCTGTCAGGCATCCTGGGCTACCTGCTGGTCAAAAATGATTATCCCACGGCTCCTATGCTTTTGTCCTTTGTACTGGCAAAACTGCTGGAGTCCAATATGCGCAAGGCATTTATCATATCGGGGGGAAGCCTGAACATTTTCTTTACAAGACCCATTACCTGTGTTCTGATGCTGATTTTCCTGGCATTTATCTGTACGCCTATGATAAAGGCTGTCCTTAAAAGGGCCAGGGCTTCCAAATAAGGCAGGAACATTTTTTACAGCCGGCATGATGGGGGCGGCATGATAAGGGCAGCATGGTGGGGCGGCAAGACAAAAACAATATGATAATAGCAATATGATAACAGCAACTGGATAACAGTAAAATAAAGAAGGCGGTATGCTAATTTGTTCATCTGTTTATGAACATGGATTGAGGAGGTATTTATTAATGAAGAAAAAAAGTATTGTAATGACAATGGCGGCTCTTATGGCAATTACAACAGTAACAGGGTGTTCAAGCAAGGCTGTCAGCAGCGACGGCACATTTACACCAAAGGAAACCATTAACTGGACCGTTACATCCAGTCCGGGCGGCGGCAGCGATATCTATACAAGAATGATATCTGATATCATGACAAAGGACCAGCTGGTTAATGGACAGCCTATCATTGTAACCAATAAGACGGACGGAAGCGGCGAAATCGGCCGGAACGAAGTGGCTACCACCAAAGGGAGCAAGGCTGACTATACCCTTCTCACATTTAACAGCGGCGATTTGATGCCCATGGTGCAGAATACAAAGAACCGTTCATCCAACTTCCGTATCCTGGCTGTTATGGCAGTGGATAAACAGCTGATTTTCAAAGGGGAGCAGACCAAGTATGCTGATTTCAAGGAGGCCATTGAGGCAGCTAAAAATGGTACAAAGATTGTCATCGGCGGGTCCAAGGGAGATGATATTGCTACCTATGATGCCATGCTTGAGGAAATCGGCATCAGCAAGGATGTGATGTCCTATATCACCTATGATTCCACCGGCGACGCCATTACGGCAGCTCTGGGAGGTCATGTGGAATTTGTTATTTCAAAGCCTGCAGCTGCTTCTGAGTATGTGACAGCCGGTTCCCTGATTCCTGTACTGGCCCTGTCCACGGAGCGGTACACCGGCAATCTGGCAGACGCCCCTACACTGAGCGAAATCGGAGACTATGAAGACGTGGAAGTTCCTGTATGGCGCGGCGTGGCAGCTCCTGCGGCCATGAGCGATGCTGCTGTAGCTTACTGGAGCGAGCAGCTGGGCAAGGTGGCTGAGACCGATGCCTGGAAGAATGATTATCTGGAAAAGAACAAACTGATTGGCAACTACATGGATGCTGCCGCTGCGACGGAATACGTGACAACCTATGAAAAAGACTTTATGGCTGCCAGCGGAATCCAGTAATCGCAGATGAAGTATTAGGAAACCAAGGAATGCGGGAGAGGACCGGAACGGGACATATGGGAGAACCGGAGACGTATCCTCTCCCTTTTTGCACCCTGAAATAAGCTGGAAACACAGGTGGGAGCAACAAAATGAAACGTAGGTGTCTGGGGAGATTGAAACGAAAAAACAAAATGGAACGTAAAGAAACAAATATGGCGAGGTGTTCTAAAATGTTTCATTCATTTGGGTCAAATGAAACGGATTTTAACGGATTTTATGTCTTTTGATATTGGCACGGTTTTTGCTTATTAATAAGGCAAAGCACTGAAGGAGGTTTGGATATGAAACTATGTTATCAGGTGGCCACACCGGACGTGGCAATTGCTGATTCAGTGACAGCGTACCAGGGAAGCCTGGAGAAAAGTTTTGGAGACCTGGGACGGCTGGGATATGACGGGGTGGAGCTGATGACCCTGAATCCGGGGGAGCTGGACTGGGAGGAAGTAAAAGAGACAGCCGGCAGGAACGGATTGTCCGTTGTGCTGGTATGTACAGGGGAAATCTTCGGACAGCTGGGATTGAGCTATACTGACCCCAGGGAGGAGATTCGCAGGGAGGCTGTCCGCAGGAGCAAGGAAATCATTGATTTTGCAAGCTTTCTGGGAGCAAACATAAACATTGGACGGGTGAGAGGACAGTATTGCAGTAAATGTTCCAGAGAAGAAACAGAAAACCTGGCAGTGGAAGCATTCCGGGAACTGGCTGATTACGGGGCGCCCAGAAATGTGAGAATTGCACTGGAGACAGTTACCATCATGCAGACCAATTTCATCAACACCCTGGCAGAGGGAGCCGCCATGGTGGACCGTGTGGACCGTCCCAATTTCCGGCTGATGATGGATATCTTCCATCTGAACCTGGAGGAGAAGGACATCTATGAAGCCATCAGCAGGTATAGCCCCTACAACATTCACGTACATCTGGCGGACAACAACAGACGGTATCCGGGGCACTGCGGGCTGGATTTTGAGAAAATTCTTACCACATTTAAGGAATGCGGATACGACGGCAATTTCTGTACGGAAATCTTCCAGATTCCTTCCATGGAGGAGGCTGCGGCAGGCGCCATCCGGCATTTGCGTCCCATTGCGGACCGGGTCTACGGCCAGGCCCGTTAATAGGGAAAACACATGGAAGAGCATGGGAGGAAACAATGAAAAGTATAGCATTAATTCACACAGTAAAGAGCGTGGCAGCAGGCTTTGACGACAGCCTGAGGAATTACCTGGGATACGAAGTGAAGATACATAACCTGTGGGATGATTTCCTGGCAAATAATCCTAATGAGATTGGGGAGTTCACGATTCAGAACCGGAACCGCCTGCTCTGCGACATAAAGGCCCAGGAGCTGACAGGGGCGGATATCATTGTCACCACCTGCTCCACGCTGACCCCTGTGGTGGAGATGATTCGGCCTTTTATCCGGGTTCCTGTCATTGCCATTGACGACGCCATGGCCAGAAGAAGCGTTGTCTACGGAAAACGCATCATGGTGATGGCCACGGCGGACAGCACAGTGGCCCCAACCGTGTCCAAGATTAAGGGCGAGGCGGATAAGGCGGGAAGGGAAGCAGATATATCCACCTGCGTGTGTATGGATGCATTCCATGCCATGAAAGCCATGGACATGAAGAAGCACGACATGATTCTTAAGGAAAAGGCAGGGGAGCTTGGCGGCTATGACTGTATTGTCCTTGCCCAGGCATCCATGGCCCATCTGGAGGACGAGATAGCTTCCATCACAGGCTGCCCTGTCCTTACCAGTCCAAAGCTGTGCATGGAAGAAATCAAGAATAAATTGGAGGAGATATAGAGATGACGAATGAGAGAAAAGAGGAATTACAGAGACAATGCAGCAAATTCCGGAACGACCTGATTGACCTGCTTCACAGTATCCAGACAGGCCATCCCGGCGGTTCCCTGTCATGTACGGAGATACTGACGTCTCTTTATTTTGAAATCATGCATGTGAATCCCGGTAATCCTGAGATGGAGGAAAGGGACCACCTGATTCTGTCCAAGGGCCATGCAGCCCCCATGCTGTACCTGGTGCTGGCGGAGAAAGGCTTTTTCCCCAAGGAAGAGTTAAAGACACTGCGCCAGATGGACAGCATGCTTCAGGGACATCCCTGCGTACATAAGACACCGGGCGTGGAGCTGTCCACAGGTCCTCTGGGACTGGGGCTTTCAGCGGGCCTGGGCATGGCCATGGCGGACAGGATTAAGGGGCTGGATTCCTATACCTATGTGGTTATGGGCGACGGAGAGATTGAGGAAGGCTGTATATGGGAGGCCGCCATGTCCGCCTCCAAGTTCGGCGCTGACCATCTGATTGGAATACTGGACAACAACGGGGTACAGTTGGACGGCACCCTGGAGGAAATCATGCCCATGGGAGATATCGGGGCAAAATGGAGGGCATTTGGCTGGAAAGTCATAACATGTGACGGCCATGATGTGGAGGATTTCTGCCGGGCTGTTGAAGAGGCAAAGAAGACAAAGGGCCAGCCTGTCCTGATTCAGGCCAGCACTGTAAAGGGCAAGGGCGTTTCCTTTATGGAAGGCAGGAACACCTGGCACGGCAAGGCCATCAATGACAATGAATACGCACAGGCGAAAGCAGAATTAGGAGGTGCCAGATAATGGGAGAGAACATAGCAATCCGCGACGCTTACGGCGAAGCGCTTAAGGAGCTGGGAGAACAGAATAAGAAAATCGTGGGCCTGGAGGCGGATGTGGCTTCCTCCACAAAGAGCGGCATTTTTGGAAAGGCATTTCCGGAACGTTACTTTAATGTGGGCATCAGCGAGCTGGATATGGTATCCATGTCAGCCGGTTTTGCCAGGGAGGGATTGATTCCTTATGTAAATACATTTGCAGTGTTCCTGACCACCAGAGGGGCAGACCCCATACAGAGCCTGATTGCCTATGACAACCTGAATGTGAAGCTCTGCGGCACCTACTGCGGGCTTTCCGACTCCTATGACGGGGCCAGCCACCAGGCCATTACAGACCTGGCATTTGTAAGGGCGATTCCCAATATGACGGTGATTACGGTGGCGGACGCAGTGGAGACAAAAAAGGCGGTATTTGCCGCTGCAGACCATCCGGGCCCTGTATATTTAAGGCTGAGCCGCGCGGCGGCTCCTGTGTATTATCCTGAGGATATGGAATTTGAGATTGGCAGGGGCATTACGGTCAGGGAAGGCGGGGATGTAACCATCATCACCACGGGAACCGTGCTTCACAAGGCCCTGGCAGCTGCAGAGCTTCTGGAAGCAAAGGGTATCCAGGCAAGGGTGGTGGATATGCATACCATCAAACCCATTGACAGGGACCTGATTGTTGCATGCGCTGAGGAAACGGGCGCCATTGTAACGGTGGAGGAACACTCCGTTTACGGAGGACTGGGAAGCGCTGTGGCGGAAGTCCTGGCAGAAAATGCGCCTGTGCCAATGACCCGCATTGGTGCAACTGATTTTGCTGAGTCAGGGGATTACGAACAGCTTTTGGTGAAATACGGCTATGGCCCGGAATCCATTGCAGATAAATGCGCGGAAGTTATGAAGCGCAAGTAGAGACAGAGAAAACAGGAAGGAAGGCGCGCTTATGGAACAATCCATGCGAAGGTTCATGAAGGTGGGAATCATCCTCCACGTGTCCTACCCGCAGCTGGGAGGGGGAGAGGGGCCTATCCTGGAATGCCTGGAGAAGATTTGCGGGGATGATTATTTTGAGGCAGTGGAAGTGGCCAGAATGAAGGACCGGGAGGTCCGGAAAAAGGCAGCGGAGATGATTGCCATGGCCCATATGGTATCTGCCTACGGCGGCCAGTCCAGGACATTGTCGGCGGGGCTGAACATCAATGACCTGGATGAAACCAGAAGGGCCATGGCCGTGGACACCTTGAAGGAAGGAATCGACGAGGCCTATGAGATGGGCTGCGCAGGCTTTTCCTTCCTGTCCGGCCGCTATGAAGAGGACCGGAAGGAGGAGGCCTTTGAACAGCTGTTAAAGTCCACCAGGGAACTGTGCAGCCATGCAGAAAAGAAGGGGAAGATGCCCGTCTGCTGCGAGGTGTTTGACTACGACATTGACAAGAAGGCCCTCATTGGCCCGGCTGTTCTGGCTGCCCGCTACGCAGGGGAAATCCGCAGGGAGTATGGGAACTTCGGCCTGCTGGTGGATTTAAGCCATATTCCCATGATTCATGAGACCATTGAGGAGAGCATTATTCCGGTGAAGGACTACATCATCCACGCCCATATGGGGAACACGGTAATCAAGAGCCCTGCATGCGAGGCTTATGGGGATAATCATCCCAGATTCGGATTCCCAAACAGTGAAAATGACGTGGAGGAGCTGGCTCATTATCTGAGGACCCTTAAGGAAATTGGCTTTCTCAATGAGAAGGACCGGCCTGTTGTAAGCTTTGAGGTGAAGCCCTGGAAGGACGAACCTCCGCAAGTGGTGATAGCAAATGCAAAACGTACCCTGAACCGGGCCTGGGAGCTGGTGTGACAAGGACCTGGCGCGGCAGTACCTGCATTTGATATAGAGATATATAGCAGGAAGTAATTGGAGCTGTATCAAACAAGATTTGCAAACAGAAATAAGGAGGTATATAATTATGAAAGACCCAATCCAAAAATATTTTCAGGTAGGAACCATACAGTGGATGACCCATCCGCCGGTAAATTATCCAATCCTGGATTCCGTTAAGACCATCTGCTGCGACGAATACTTTACCGCCCTGGAGATTACCCACATTGAGGACCAGGAGACAAAGGACAAGGTAAGGGATATGCTGGCCCAGGGACATATGAAGGTGTGCTACGGCGCACAGCCCCGTCTTCTGGGACCAAAGCTTAACCCCAATGACCTGGATGAGGAAGGCAGAAAAAAGGCGGAGGCGGTTCTCCTGGATTCCATAGACGAGGCACAGTACATGGGAGCAAAGGGAATTGCGTTCTTGGCAGGAAAATGGGAACCCGGGACAAAGGACCAGGCATATGCCCAGCTTCTTAAGACAACCAGGGCTGTGTGCGACCATGCCGCATCCAAGGGAATGATGGTGGAGCTGGAGGTTTTTGACTTTGACATGGACAAGGCAGCCCTTATGGGACCAGCTCCCTATGCAGCCAGGTTTGCAGCGGACATGCGCACCACCCACAACAATTTCGGCCTGCTGGTGGATTTGTCCCATTTCCCAACTACCTACGAGACTTCCAGGTTTGTGATTCAGACCCTGCGTCCTTACATCACCCACCTGCACATCGGCAATGCCGTGGTGAAGGAAGGCTTTGAGGCATACGGCGACCAGCATCCAAGGTTTGGCTTCCCTGACAGCGCCAACGACACAGAGCAGCTTGCGGACTTCTTTACCGTACTGAAGGAGGAAGGCTTCTTCAATAAGGAAAACCCGTATGTATTGTCCCTGGAGGTAAAGCCATGGGGGTCTGAGGACGGAGATATCATACTGGCTAACACCAAGAGAGTCATCAACAGGGCATGGGCGCTGGTAGAGGATTAGGGTGCTTCTGAAAATCATTGCGCCGGAGCGCAGGCCCCCGGAGGCCCGGATGCGCGGACAGAATAAAAAATCAGATAATGGAGGAATGCAGCATGAAAATCGTAGTTTTAGACGGATATACAGAAAATCCCGGTGATTTGAGCTGGGAGGGACTTGAAAGATTAGGGGAGCTGACCGTATATGACAGAACTCCCGCTGACAAGATTGCAGAGCGGATTGGGGATGCAGAGGCAGTTTATACCAATAAGACCCCAATCAGCGCAGAGACCATCAGACAGTGCCCCAACATGAAGTTCATCGGGGTACTGGCCACTGGTTACAATGTGATTGATACAGCAGCAGCCAAGGCGGCAGGCGTGGTGGTTTCCAACATCCCCACCTATGGCACGGATGCTGTGGCGCAGTACGCCATTGCTCTTCTGCTGGAGATGTGCCACCACATAGGTGAGCACTCTGACTGTGTGAAGGCAGGGGAGTGGACCCACAATGACGACTGGTGCTTCTGGAAGCATCCTCTGGTGGAGCTGGCGGGAAAAACCTTCGGCGTCATTGGCTTTGGACGGATTGGACAGGGAACCGCTAAGATTGCAGAGGCTCTGGGGATGAAGGTGCTGGCATATGACGAATATCCAAATAAAGCACTGGAAACAGACAACTGCAGATACGCGTCCCTGGATGAGCTTCTGGCCCAGTCTGACGTCATCAGCCTTCACTGTCCGCTGTTCCCGTCCACAGAGGGAATCATCAACAAGGATTCCATTGCAAAGATGAAGGACGGAGTGAAAATCATCAATACCTCCAGAGGTCCTCTGATTGTGGAAAAAGACCTGAGGGAAGCGCTGGACAGCGGAAAAGTCAGCGGAGCAGCCGTGGACGTGGTTTCCACAGAGCCTATCCGGGAGGACAATCCGCTTCTGGGCGCCAGGAATATGATTATTACCCCCCACATTGCCTGGGCTCCCAAGGAATCCAGACAGAGACTTATGGACATTGCAGTGGATAATCTGAAACATTTTGTAGACGGAGCACCGCAGAATGTGGTAAATAAATAGAAGGAAGGTCACGGGTCTGCGCTGCAGGCCCGGACAGACGCCGGGCGGCAGAAGCGGGTATGAGAGCGCTTTGATTCCTCCCGGCGTATTTCCGTATTGGCAGATGCAGGGCGGATACAGATTGAGAGAGGGTGTGAATTCATGGTAACAGTGCGGATGTTTATTCCTTATATGAATATGAAGAGCAGGTTCGAGGCGGCGGTGAGCCGTCTGGAGCCTCAGGATGATGTCAGGGTGGAGCTGCTCCACGTATTCGGCACCCCGGAATCCCTGTCCCGGTATGGGGATGCGGACATTTTAGTGGCCAGGGGCATGACCTATGACAGGCTCAGGTACCTGTTCCCGGAAAAGCATGTGGTGGAGATACAGCTTTCCAGCTTTGATATACTGAAGGCCCTGATTTGCGCCAGGCAGGAGTTTAGCCCCAGGAAGATTGCCCTCTGTGTCCGGTATATGGATGAGAGCGCTGTGGCGGAGCTGGAGAAATTGTGCCAGGCAGAGATTGCGTATTACACGGTCCATGACGAAGCCTCCACTTTGGAGGCCATCCACAGGGCCAGGGCCAATGGCGCGGATGTGTTTGTGGGAGCCGGCACCATGTGCGGACTGTGCGATAAGGAATCGCTGAACCGTGTCCATATCCACACAAAGGATATAGCCATAGAGCAGGCTCTGAAGCAGGCCATGGACGCGGCCAGGACCATCAATATGGAGCGGGCCAGGTCCAAGATGACCAGCACCATCCTCAATACCAGTGCGGATGCCCTGATTGCCGTCAGCGGCAGCGGGCAGATTCAGGCGCTGAACAATCAGGCGTACCGTACCTTCCAGCTCTCGTCCCAGTCCGACTTCACAGGACACCCCGTGGAGGAGGTCTGCCCTGCCCTTAAGTGGAAGGACGTGGTGGAGACAGGGCGGGAACGGGAGGAGGTCATCCAGTGGAAGGACCGGAAGCTGTACACGGAATACCGTCCCGTGCTGGTGGATAAGATGGGAAAGGGCGCCATCATTGTTGCCCGCTACACAGAGCAGATTATGGAGGCAGAGACAAAAATCCGCCAGAGCCTTGCAAAGCATGGGCTTACGGCCAAGTATTCCTTTGACGACATCATTGGAAGCAGTCCTGCTATCCGGGAAAATATTCTTATGGCAAAGCGCTACAGCCGTGTGGATTCCAATGTGCTGATTGTGGGTGAGACGGGAACCGGAAAAGAGCTGTTTGCCCACAGCATCCACCGGGAGAGCCGGCGCAGTGCGGAACCATTTGTGGCGTTAAACTGTGCGGCTCTGCCTGAAAATTTATTGGAGAGCGAGCTGTTTGGATACGAGCCGGGAGCATTTTCCGGAGCATCCAAGAACGGTAAGACCGGGCTGTTTGAGCTGGCCCATAAGGGGACCATTTTTCTGGATGAAATCGGGGAAATCCCCATATCGCTCCAGGCCAAGCTGCTGCGGGTGCTCCAGGAAAAGGAAATACGCCGCATCGGCAGCAACCGGGTGCAGCCGGTGGATGTGCGTGTCATATCGGCGACCAATATAAATATTGAGGAAAAAATCCGTGCAGGCCAGTTCCGGGCGGACCTGTATTACCGGCTGAACCTGCTGGACATCACCATACCGCCGCTCAGGGAACGGGGGGACGATATCCAGGAAATGGTGGATTTCTACCTGACCCGCTTTGCCTGCGAGATGGGAAAGCCTATCCCCAGGCTGTCAAGGGAGGCAGTGGACCTGATGACCCATTACGCCTGGCCCGGCAATGTGCGGGAGCTGCGCAATATCTGCGAGCGCCTGATTGTGCTGAGCGACACTCCGGAAATCGGTCTCAGGGAGATACAGATGCTTAAGATATTCCGGAAAAAAGAAAGCGCCCTGCCCGGTGCAGAGACATCGGTACAAGAACAGGTTCTGCCGGAAACCGGGATTGTGTACGCCAATCTGAAGCCAAGGAAGAAGAAACAAGATATAGCCAAGGAACTGGGGGTCAGCCGGACCACCCTGTGGCGCATGGAAAAAATGGCGCGGGAACAGAAGAAACAGTGATATCTGTTTCGTATCTCTATTGACAGAAAATCCTTTGGGATATATGCTTACAATATCAGGAAAAACCAAACGAATAAAGTTGAGAGGTGGAGACATGAGGATAGCACTGATTAATGAGAACAGCCAGGGCGCCAAAAATACCATGATTTACAATTCCTTAAAGAAGGTGGCTGACCAGTACGGCTTTGAGGTGGACAACTACGGCATGTACACAGCAGAGGATGAAGCGCAGCTGACATATGTGCAGGCTGGTATCCTGGCTGCAGCCATACTGAACGGCAGGGCAGCGGATTATGTGATTACGGGCTGCGGCACGGGCGAGGGAGCCATGCTGGCCTGCAACTCATTCCCGGGCGTGATTTGCGGCCATGTGGAGGATGCACTGGACGCCTATACATTTGCCCAGATTAACGATGGAAACGCCATTGCCGTTCCTTTTGCCAAGGGATTTGGCTGGGGCGGTGATTTGAATCTGGAGTATATATTCGAGAAACTGTTCTGTGAGCCTTCCGGCCAGGGATATCCAAGGGAGAGGGCTGTTCCAGAGCAGAGGAACAAGCGGATTCTGGATGACGTGAGAAAGGCTGCCTTCAAGGAGGACCTGGTAGAAATCTTCAAGGGCCTGGACCAGGAGCTGGTTAAGGGCGCATTTGCAGGGGAGAGGTTCGGAGAACTTTTCTTTGGAAAATGCAAGGATGAGAAGCTGGCAGCTTATATTAAGGAATTAATCGGGTAAAAACCGCATAAAAAATGACAAAAGCCGTTCTGCGAAATTGATGTGCAGGGCGGTTTTGTCATTGTATGTTTCCAGGAAATGTTTACAAAGGATCTTTGGGTTTGCGGGCGGTAATCCTACCGGGAGAGCTCAAGCTTCACTCTCAGGATACGCTCCAGGGACTGGTCTAGGCGCTGCTCTGTCAATTCACCTGTTTTGACCGCATCCAGCACCCCGGTGTAAGCTTCTTTAAAATCAGCGGGCATAAGCAAAAGGTCAGCGCCGGCTTCCAGGGCCATGACAGCTGCCCGGCCAGAGGTATAATTGTTCTGGATGGCTCCCATGTTCAGGGCGTCGGTGACAATGATTCCTTTGTATCCCATGGTATTGCGCAGATATTCGGTGAGAATCCGGGGAGACAGGGAGGATGGGGTATCGTCCCCTGTTATCCGGGGCAGGGAGATATGGCCTGCCATGATGAAGGGCGTGCCGTCCTCAACCAGGCTGGCAAAGGGGACCAGCTCCGCCTGCTCCAGTTCATCCCATGTCTTATAGGTGTAGGCAAAGCCCTTATGGCTGTCCCCCTCTGTGGCCCCATGGCCCGGAAAGTGCTTGGGAGTCCCATAGACATGATGTTCTTCAAGTCCCCTCATGTAAGCCTTCACCATCTGTGTTACCAGATTTGGGTCTGAACCAAAGGAGCGGTCCAGCACAACGGTATTGTCCGGGTTGGTCAGCACATCTGCATCCGGCGCAAAGTCTAAATTAATTCCAAATTCTTCCAGATAACTTCCGATGACAGAACCGGCTTCGTATGCCCTGGACGTATCCCTGCTCTTTCCGATTTCGGCCATGGTGTCCACCCTGGGCAGCCGGAACCCTTCATGGTTGGCGATGCGGGCCACCTTACCGCCTTCCTCGTCAATGGAGAGGAAAAGAGGGAGCTGGTCCAGGCCGGATGCATATTCCTGGGTTCTGGCTGTCATGGTTTTCAGCTGTTCCGGGCTTTGCAGGTTTTGGGGAAAATAAATGAGGCCGCCCACCGGATATTCCTGTAACGCCTTGCAGGTGGCATCGCCGGCCTGGGTCACGGCCGGATAGCCGGTGAGGGCTTCCGGGGTAATGATGAAAAGCTGGGCTGTCTTTTGCTCCAGGGTCATCCGGCTGATTATGGCCTGGATTTTTGCAGTGTCCGTGCTGTCCGGTTCATGGTATGGCCCGGTGCTGCCTGTTTCTTCCGCCGGCGTTAAACTGTCTGTCTGCCCGGCGCTGTCTTGCTGTCCGGCCCCGTCAATTTCCTGTGAGGCCCTTGTCCCGGCCAGACGCTGGGAATCCGTATTATCAGCCCTGATTTTCAATAGAACGGCAGCAATGATTACGGCAGACACCAGACCTGCCGCAGTAATATAAAACCATTGAATGCCTTTTTGCTTTCTTTTTTTCCTGGAATGTTTTCTGGTTGTCAAGTTGGTGCTCCTTTCGATGTTGGGTGTCAGGTTTGCCGGGATTTAGGTCTTTTGGCTTTCCGTGTCCGGGTATATTGAAAAACTGTATTGACAAAGATAACGATATGAGTAATAGTGATATTATAGCATTGTATGCAGAAATCGTGGAATACTAGAAAAAGATTTTTTAAACAGATTCTGGTACATCCTGCGCCGCGCACAGAGGAGGTGGAAGTGTGGATATTAACGGGGACCGGTTGTGGTCGGATATCCAGGAGTTGGGGAGGATTGGGTGCAATCCGGACGGCAGCATTACGCGCCTGTCCTTTACACCCCAGGACCGCCAGGCCCAGGATTGGCTGGAAGCCAGGATGGCGGATGCAGGACTTTTGGTGAGGGAGGATGCTGCCGGCAATCTGATAGGGGAGCTTTCCGGCAGCTGTCCTGAAAAATCCTGCATTATTTGCGGCTCACATTACGATACGGTTCCAGGAGGCGGACGGTTTGACGGGACCCTTGGCATCCTTTCAGCCCTGGAAGCGGTCCGGAGAATACGGGAACAGGGAATCACCACAAAACGGACCATACGTCTGGCCGCTTTTAAGGACGAGGAGGGAAGCCGCTTTGGATATGGGATGGTGGGCAGCAAAGCTGTCTGCGGCATGGTGGACCCCGCAGGCCTTTCCTCCCGGGACAAGGATGGAATTACCCTGGAACAGGCTATGACAGACTACGGATGCAGGCCCGGTGAGCTGTCTTCCTGCAGGATGGAGGATGCAGGGGCTTATCTGGAGCTTCACATTGAGCAGGGTAAGGTACTGGAGAATCATGGGGCATCCATCGGCATTGTAAGCGGCATAGCCGGGCTGGTGCGGTATACCGTGGAGATAAGGGGTGAAAGCGGACATGCCGGCGCCACTCCCATGAAAGCCAGGAAGGACCCGGTTCCGGCCATGTGCCAATGGATTGGCAGGGTGACGGAGCTGGCGGAGCAGCGGGATTCGTGTGTGGCCACCGTGGGCTCCATTGCCGCCTGGCCCGGAGCCAGAAACGTAATCTGCGGGCGGGTGGTATTTTCCCTGGATTTGCGTTCCATTCACGAGGAAGACCTGAGGGATATCATGGACGAGATGGAACGGTACGGGGCAGAGCTGTCCGGCCTGCGCGGAATCAGGATTAGCCTGCATCAGGACCTGGAGATTCCGCCATGCCGCTGCCATGAACCGTACCGGGAAGCCATCCGGCATATCTGCCGGACGGAAGGCTATTCCTTTATAGAACTGATGAGCGGGGCGGGACACGATTGTATGAATTTTAAGAATACGTGTCCCACTGCCATGATTTTTGTGCCGTCCAGGGGCGGTTTGTCCCACCGGAAGGAGGAGTCTACTTCCAGGGAGGACTGCGCCTGCGGGGCCAAAGTGCTGCTGGGACTTTTGCTTGAAACGGCAGGCATTGACGATACCATTGACTGACAAAGGAGATTACTATGGAAAAATTAGAGGAATTTTTTAAGTTAAAAGAAAGGGGAACCAGTGTCAAGATAGAAGTCCTGGCAGGTCTTACCACATTCATGACCATGGCCTACGTGCTGGTGGTCCAGCCCAGCGCCATCATCGGCTTCGGGGATGCCGTATCCTTTACGGACGTCAACGGGCTGGTCATCACCAAAGAGGCCATTGCAGTTACATGTGCTGTTATCAGTGCGCTCATTACCCTGCTCATGGGTTTTTATGCCAACCTGCCCTTTGCGCTGGCAACGGGGATGGGAACCAACTTTATGTTCGGGGCCCTGCTTCAGTCCAACACCCTGTCCTTTGGCTCTATTATGGCCATAACACTGATATCCGGCCTGATTTTTGTGGTGCTCACTATCTTCGGGGTAAGGGATTTGATTGTCAAGGCCATACCTAAAAACATCAAGGTGGCCATCGGGTCGGCCATTGGTTTTTACATTGCCTATCTGGGCTTTAAGAATTCAGGCATCGGCACCTTTACCAATGGAATCGGTATGGGAAATTTCAAGGAGCCGGCTGTATTCATTGCCCTGCTGGGACTGATTATCATTGCTATTCTGACAGCCTACAGGGTAAACGGGGCCATCCTTATTGGTATCATTGCCGTCACTGTCATGGGTATTCCCCTGGGCGTGACCACCCTGCCGGACACCTTTGCCAAGATGCCGGATTTTTCCTCATGGGGCAATATTGTGTTCTGCTTTGATTTTAAGGGACTGTTGTCCTTCCAGGCCATCATCTATGTGTTCATTGCCTTTTGCGGGGACTTTTTCTCCACACTGGGAACCGTGCTGGGCGTGGCCGGAAAGGCGGGTATGCTGGATGAGGACGGCAACATGCCGGGTATCCAGAAACCATTCCTGGTGGACGCCATCGGCACCTGTGTGGGCGCCTGTACCGGAAATACCACCATCACCACCTTTGTGGAATCCACTTCGGGCGTGGAGGCAGGCGGAAGAACCGGCCTGACCAGCATTGTGGTGGCCGTTCTTTTTGCGGTCATGGTATTTTTCTCGCCCCTGATTCTGATGATTCCGGATGCAGCCACGGGCCCGGCCCTTATCTTTGTGGGCTTTCTGATGGTATCAGGCATCAGAAACATTGATTTCAGCGATTTCACGGAAGCCTTCGGGCCGTTTGTCATGATTATGTTTGTTATTTTCTGCGGAAGCATTGCAGCCGGAATCGCGGCAGGCATCCTGGCGTATATCATTATCAAGACTGCCACGGGTAAGTTTAAGGAGCTGCATCCGGTTATGTATGTGCTGGCCATTCCGCTGGTTATGTATTTTGTGTTCAAATAACAGGACTTACAAATAAAAGAAGGGAAAGACAGAGATGAAAATACAGCCAAGAGATAAGAGGGCCCTGCTCAGGGCGGCTCTGGGAGAGATAAAAAGTGATTTGGCCATCAAAAATGTGCAGCTGGTCAATGTCATTACAGGGGAAATTTATCCGGCCAGCGTATATGTATATGACGGCTTCATTGCCCATGTGGAATATAAGGCGCCGGGCGGGGAAGAACAGTTCGCGAAAGAGGTGGTGGACGGCCAGGGGAAATACCTGATTCCGGGCCTGATAGACGCTCATGAGCACATTGAGAGCTCCATGATGACGCCCAGGAATTTCGCAAAGGCAGTGATTCCGAAGGGAACCACCACTGTTATCACGGACCCCCATGAGATTGGAAATGTGTGGGGTGTTGCGGGCGTGCGCTATATGCACGAAGCTTCAGAGGGACTTCCCATGCGCCAGCTCATAGATATACCCAGCTGTGTGCCTGCCGTGCCCGGGCTGGAGCACGCAGGCGCTGAGTTCGGGCCGGCGGAGATTGAGGAGCTGGCAGAGCTGGAGCGCGTGGTGGGACTGGCGGAGGTTATGGACTACCTGGATGTGATTCATGGCGGAGACCGTATGATGGATATTATCAGGACGGCAGAGGACCACGGATTGTACCTTCAGGGCCACGCCCCCTTTGTGGAGGGCAGGATGCTGTCCGCTTATCTGTGCGGCGGCCCGGATACCTGCCATGAATCCAGGACAGCGGAGGAAGCAAGGGAAAAGATGAGAAGCGGCATGAGGGTGGATGCCAGGGACAGCTCCATCACCAAGAATGTGGAGGCCATATGGAGCGGGGTTAAGGATTTCCGTTTCTTTGACAATTTCTGCCTGTGCACCGATGACAGGGAGGCAGATGATATCCTCCGCAACGGCCATATCAATGATGTGGTCAGGGCGGCCATAAGATACGGCATGGAGCCGGTGGCGGCCATCAAGAGCGCCACCCTGAATTCAGCCAGGGAAGCCGGACTGCAGAACCTGGGCGCCATTGCGCCGGGATATGCGGCCGACATGCTGCTGGCAGATGATTTGAGGGAACTGACGCCCAGCCATGTGTTCTATGGAGGAAGGCTGGTGGCACAGGATGGAAGGCTGCTGGCTGATATTGAGGACAAATCCTATCCGCTGGAGTCAGCCAACTCTGTCCACATAAGGACGCTGACTGCGGAGGATTTCACCATCCATCCTCCGGTATCCCAGGGAGTGGTCAGGGTCAATCTGATGAAATACTATGACATGAACCTATCCACAACGGATATTGTGTGTGAGGAAGTTCCGGTAAAGGACGGCAGAATTGATATAAACGGTGATGAGGACCTGAAATTTGTGGCCGTGGTCAACCGGTATAAGGGCAATGACAACATAGCCCTGGGCCTGGTCAGGGGCTTTGGCACAAAGACAGGCGCCCTGGCGTCCACGGTATCCCATGACAGCCATAACCTGACCATTGTGTATGATGACCCGGAGGAGGCGCTTATGGCAGCAGAGGAGCTGGCCAGGACAGGAGGCGGCATGTGCGCAGTGAAGGAGAAGAAGGTCCTTCATACCCTGGCCCTTCCGCTGGCAGGCCTTATGTCCCTTAAACCGGCAGAGGAGCTGGCAGAGGACAGCGCTGCGATGAAGGATGCCAACCGGGCCCTGGGCCTGACCAACATGGAAAATCCCCTGCTGCGCATTGTGACCCTGGCCCTTCCGGTTATACCCGATGCAAAGATGTCGGATATGGGATTGGTGCAGGTGACTGCAAAACGGATTGTGCCGCTGTTTCCGGAATAAAACGGGAGTATAAAAACAAATAAATCCCCGCCTCCAGAAGTATCGATGAGCTGATATCTTCATTGGACGGCAGGGATTTTTTAATGCCTGTTTTTGGTGATTTATTTTACTATGGGCCTATGTATGCGACATGGTTCCCAGGCAGGGGCTTAAGGTGGCCACCGGCCGCCTTCCATTTCCCCGGTCCTCCCTGGATATCTCTGTTTTCAGGTTCTTCTGGGCGGTTGCCAGCATCAGCTTGATTCGGTTCAGCTGGTTCACTTCGCTGGCCCCGGGGTCATAGTCCACGGCAATGATATTGGACTGGGGATAATTCCGGCGCAGTTCCTTGATAACGCCTTTTCCTACAATGTGATTGGGCAGGCATCCAAAGGGCTGGGTACAGATAATGTTGTTTACGCCGCTGTGAATCAGCTCCAGCATCTCGCCGGTCAGGAACCATCCCTCGCCGGTCTGGTTGCCCAGGGATACAAAGCCCTTGGCCATCTGGGCCAGTTCATTGATGGCTGACGGAGGCGTGAAATGCACGCTGGCTGTCAGCTCCTTTCGGGCTGTCCTGCGGAAGTACTCTAACAGGGCAATTCCGGCGTTGCACAGCCTGGCTGTGGATTTCTTTGAGCCCAGGTGTTCGGCCTTGAAATTGCTGTTATAGAAGGAGTACAGCAGGAAATCCATCAAGTCGGGCATCACTGCCTCGGCGCCCTCGGATTCCAGCAGCTCCACAATGTGGTTGTTGGCCAGAGGTGAGAATTTCACCAGGATTTCTCCTACAATGCCCACCTTCGGCTTCTTTACATCCAGCCTTGGAAGGGCGTCAAAGTCCCGGATGATTCCCTTTATATTGCGTCCGAATTCCACCATGGCGGCATTTCTCTTGGACAGGGAGGCAATGCAGCGGGCCTTCCATTTTTCATGCAGGGCATTGGCGCTGCCTTGTTCCGCCTCATAGGGCCGGGTGGCATAGAGCACACGCATGAAGATATCGCCGTACACAATGGCCTGCATGGCCTTTGTCAGCAGGGGCACGGTGAAGGTGAAGCCGGGGTTGGTTTCCATGCCGTTGGCATTGACGGAGATAACCGGTATCTGGGGCATTCCCGCCTTTTCCAGGGCCCTGCGGATGAAGCCGATGTAGTTGGAAGCACGGCAGCCGCCGCCGGTCTGGCTCATGAGGACAGCTGTGTGGTCCAGGTCGTACCTGCCTGAAAGCAGGGCGTCCATGATTTGTCCGATGACAATGAGGGACGGATAGCAGGCGTCGTTATTTACATATTGGAGTCCCACATCCACGGCGTTGCGGTTGTGGTTCTGCAGAACCTCAATCTTATAACCAAAGGAGCGGATGGCCGGCTCCAGAAGGTCAAAATGGATGGGAGACATCTGGGGGCAGAGAAGGGTATAATCCTTTTTCATCTCCTTGGTGAACATTACCCGGTGGTAAGCGCTGGACACCACCTTGCGCTCAAAATGTCTCTGGTCCCGGACCTTTAAGGCCGCAATCAGGGAACGGATTCGTATCCTGGCTGCCCCCAGGTTATTGACCTCGTCAATCTTCAGTACCGTATAAATCTTGCCGGAATGGGTCAGGATATCAGCCACCTGGTCGGTGGTCACTGCGTCCAGTCCGCATCCAAAGGAGTTAAGCTGAATCAAATCCAGGTTATCCTGGGTCTTCACAAAGCTGGCTGCTGCGTAGAGACGGGAGTGGTACATCCACTGGTCCGTCACCACCAGAGGCCGTTCCACCCTTCCCAGGTGGGATACGGAGTCCTCGGTGAGTACAGCGAATCCATAGGAGGTAATCAGCTCCGGTATGCCGTGGTGAATCTCAGGGTCCACATGGTAGGGCCTGCCGGCCAGGACAATCCCCCTTTTTCCATGCTCCTTCATCCAGGCCAGGGTTTCCTCCCCCTTTTTCATCAGGTCGTCACGGGAGGCGGTCAGCTCCTGCCAGGCGGCATGGGATGCCATCCTGACCTCGGCAGCCGGAATCTGGAATGTTCCGGAAAATTCCTTTACAAGGGCATCGGTGAGAATATCCTCATTGGTAAATGCCATGAAGGGATTCATGAAATGCACGTTTTCCTCGGCCAGAGCCTCCACGTTATTTTTAATGTTTTCCGCATAGGAGGTGACCATGGGGCAGTTGTAGTGGTTGCCGGCGTCCGGGCTTTCATTGCGCTCATAAGGGATACAGGGGTAGAAGATGAACTTCACGCCCTGCTTGATGAGCCAGGTTACATGTCCGTGCACCAGCTTGGCAGGATAGCACTCGGATTCACTGGGAATGGATTCGATTCCCAGCTCATAGAGCTGCCTGGTGGACTGGGGGGACAGCACTACATGGTAGCGCAGCTTTTTAAAGAACACAGCCCAGAAGGGGAAGTTCTCATACATGTTAAGCACCCTCGGAATGCCCACAGAACCGCGGTCCGCCTGGTCCAGGGGCAGGGATTCGTAGTCAAACATCCTGTGATACTTGTAATCGAAGAGGTTGGGTATCTCCTTTTTGGCTTTTTCAAGGCCGAGTCCTCTTTCGCAGCGGTTGCCTGAGATAAAGCGGCGTCCGCTTCCGAACTGGTTGATGGTCAGCACACAGTGGTTGTTGCAGCCCCTGCAGCGTGTCATGGAGGTGCTGTACTTAAGAGCGATGATTTTTTCAAGGGAGAGCATGGAAGTCTCCGGCTCATTGGCCATGTGATACCGCTCCCTGGCAATAAGGGCTGCGCCAAAGGCGCCCATGATGCCTGCGATGTCCGGGCGCACTGCCTGGCATCCTGATATTTTTTCAAAGCTTCTGAGCACGGCGTCGTTGTAGAAGGTGCCGCCCTGAACCACCACGTGGTTCCCAAGGTCGGAAGCGTTTGTAATCTTAATTACCTTAAATAATGCGTTCTTGATAACGGAGTAGGCCAGACCCGCGGAGATGTCTGCCACGGTGGCCCCTTCCTTCTGGGCCTGCTTTACATTGGAATTCATAAACACCGTGCAGCGGGTGCCCAGGTCCGTGGGATTTTCAGCAAACAGGGCTTCCCTGGCAAAATCCTCCACACTGTAGTTCAGACTCCTGGCAAATGTCTCGATGAAGGAGCCGCAGCCGGAGGAGCAGGCCTCGTTGAGCTGTACGCTGTCAACCGTGCCGTCCTTAATCTTGATGCATTTCATGTCCTGTCCGCCGATGTCCAGGATACAGTCCACATCCGGCTCAAAGAAGGCGGCGGCATAGTAGTGGGAGATGGTTTCAACCTCGCCCTCATCCAGCATCAGCGCTGCCTTTAACAGGGCTTCGCCGTAACCCGTGGAGCAGGAGTAGGCAATGCGGGCGCTTTCAGGCAGCTGGTCCTTTATCTCCCGGATGGCCCGGATGGCAGTGGCCAGGGGGCTTCCGTTGTTATTGTCATAGAAGCGGTACAGCAGGGTGCCGTCCTCGCCTACCAGCGCCGCCTTGGTGGTGGTGGAGCCGGCGTCAATGCCCAGGTAGCAGCACCCCTGGTAGGAGGAAAGGCCGGCGCTCTTTACATGATTGCTGGCATGGCGGGCACAGAACTGGCTGTAGTCTTCCTGGTCCTTAAAGAGGGGGTCCATGCGCTTTACCTCAAAATCCATCTTAATACCTGAGGACAGCCGCTGAATCAGGGTTTCCAGGGCAACGGCCTCCTGGTGTTCCTGGGGATTCATGGCTGCTCCCACGGCCGCGAAGAGGTGGGAGTGGTCCGGCGCAATGACCTGCTCCGGTGTTAAGCGCAGCGTGCGGATAAAGCTTTCCCGAAGCTGGGGCAGGAAGTGGAGGGGACCGCCTAAAAACGCCACATTTCCGCGTATGGGTTTGCCGCAGGCCAGGCCGCTGATGGTCTGGTTGACCACGGCCTGGAAAATGGATGCAGCCAGGTCCTCTCTGGTGGCGCCCTCGTTAATCAAAGGCTGTATATCGGATTTCGCAAACACGCCGCAGCGGGCCGCGATGGGATAAATGGCCTTGTAATGTTCTGCGTAATCGTTAAGGCCGGATGCGTCTGTCTGAAGCAGGGCGGCCATCTGGTCAATAAAAGAACCGGTGCCTCCCGCACAGATTCCGTTCATTCTCTGGTCGATGCCTCCGGTGAAATAGATGATTTTGGCGTCCTCACCGCCCAGCTCAATGGCAACATCGGTCTGAGGCGCATAGTCCTGAAGCGCAGAGGCAACAGCCACCACCTCCTGGACAAAGGGAACATCCAGGTGGGAGGAAAGCGTAAGTCCTCCGGAACCGGTTATGACAGGGATTACCTGGACAGGACCGGTTATCTCACGGGCTTTTTTTAAAAGTCCCGCCAGAGTTTCCTGTATATTGGCATAATGGCGTTCATAATCGGAGAATACTATATGGGAAGCCTGATTTAACAGTGCAACTTTGACGGTTGTGGAACCGATATCGATTCCAAGCGTAAGGGTATTTGTATGTAAGTTCATATATGCGGGGTTTTACCCTGACCTCCTTTGTAACTTGACGGCTGTTCTGCCATGCATGGGGTAAAAACCATGCCCTGCAGTACTGGGAGACCGTAAAGCTGTTTTACATGTATCATAATACAGTTTTATGGGGAATACTGTGACTTATGCAACAAATTCCGGCATTGAAATGCTGGACATTCATAGTAGAGTTTAACATAAAACAAGTATAAATACAATTGGGGACAGGCGTTAAAAAATCGTGAAGAAATGGCGAAAATTGTGCATGTTTCTATGGACTCCTTTTTCCTGTCCAGGTAAAATTTATGTATTCTATCTGAAAAATATTCGGTATAATAGAAAATGGAAGGCTATTTCATTTGACAAAAGCGGGGGCAGTCACTATAATGAGAACGTATAATTTCAAAATGGGGGAGAGTTCGCATGATACGGATTTTTAAGACCGAAGACGGTGCTATGCACGAAAAGGAAGAGATGCAGCCTGGCTGCTGGATTGCGTTAACAAACCCTACAGCCTCAGAAATCATTGACATTGCAGATGCCTATCAGATAGACCCGGACCATTTGCGGGCGCCTCTGGATGAGGAGGAGCGGTCCCGTATAGAGGTGGAGGATGATTACACCCTGATTCTGGTGGACATTCCATCCATTGAGGAGCGCAACGGCAAGGACTGGTTTGTCACCATACCTCTGGCCATCATCACCACCAAGGATGTGCTGATTACGGTCTGCCTGGAGGAAACGCCAGTGCTCACTTCCTTTATGGACGGGAGGGTAAGGGATTTCCATACCTTCATGAAAACCAGGTTCATCCTGCAGATTCTCTATAAAAACGCTACCCAGTTCCTGCAGTACCTCCGGATTATAGACAAAAAAAGCGAAGTCATTGAGCGCAAGCTCCACCAGTCCCAGAAGAATGAGGAGCTGATTGAGCTTTTGGAGCTGGAGAAGTCCCTGGTATACTTTACCACATCCCTTCGTTCCAACGAGGTGGTGCTGGAGAAGCTGCTCCGCATTGAGAAGATAAAGAAGTATCCGGAGGACACGGACCTGCTGGAGGATGTAATTGTGGAGAACAAGCAGGCCATTGAGATGGCCAACATATACAGCGGCATCCTGAGCGGCACCATGGATGCATTTGCGTCGGTCATTTCCAACAACCTGAATATTGTCATGAAGTTTCTGGCTACGGTTACCATCGTGCTTTCCATACCAACCATGATAGCCAGCTTCTACGGCATGAACGTAAACTCCCACGGCATGCCTTTTGCAGACAGTCCCTATGGTTTTGCCATTGTACTGGGCCTGACCCTGCTGCTGTCACTGTTTGTTGCGTATATATTTAATAAGAAAGACCTGTTCTGATTAAAACCATACAGGCAGATGAAAAGGATGATAGGATGAGATTTTTTTATAAGCTTGAGAGAAGGTTTGGCAAATATGCCATCCACAACCTGATGTATTACATCATTATTATGTATATCATGGGATTTGTCATGATGTACATGGACCCCATGTTTTTTACCCGGTACCTGAGCCTGGACGCGGAGGCCATTCTTCACGGGCAGGTCTGGAGGCTGGTGACATTTTTGCTGTACCCGCCCACATTGAGTCCATTCTGGATTATATTTGCGGCGCTCATGTACTATTCCCTGGGACGTTCCCTGGAGGCGGTGTGGGGCGCATTCCGCTTTAATGTGTTCTTTTTTATGGGAGCCATCGGTATCATACTTGCCGAGTTCATCGTGTATTTTATATGGGGCTGGGATATGCACCTGGACACCACGTACCTGAGTATGTCCATATTCCTGGCTTATGCGGTGATTTTCCCGGAGGAATACTTTTATATTTATTTCGTACTTGCCATTAAGGCCAAATGGCTGGCGCTGTTTGACGCCTTTTTCCTGGTATTCGGATTTGTATACGGCAGTTTCCCACAGAGAATCGCCATTTTCCTGTCCCTGGCCAACTTCATTATTTTCTTCCTGATGACAAAGGACTTTAAAAAGTACAGTCCCAAGGAAGTGAAGCGCAGGCAGGATTTCAAGGTAAAGACCATGCGGCCGGTAAACCGCACCCACCACAAGTGCGCGGTCTGCGGCAGGACGGACGAGGAAAGTCCCGGCATGGAGTTCCGTTACTGTTCCAAATGTGAAGGCAGCTATGAGTACTGCATGGATCATTTATATACACACCAGCACGTGAAAAAATCGGATTCCCCCCAATCATAATTCCGATTTTCACGTCTGAACCAACCGTTACACTATAAACTCTCACAATTTTATGGAGGAAGAAACATGAAAAAAACCAAGATTATCTGTACGATGGGCCCCAATACCAGCGACAAAAACGTTATGATGGAGCTTGCCAGAAATGGTATGGATGTGGCCCGTTTTAACTTTTCCCACGGAGATTACGACGAGCATCTGGGACGCCTGGAGCTGTTAAAGGAAGTGCGCAAGGAGCTGGATATCCCGGTTGCGGCGCTTTTGGATACAAAGGGACCGGAGATTCGCACCGGACAGCTGAAGGACGGTAAAAAGGTGACGCTGAAGGAAGGCCAGACCTATACCCTGACCACCAGGGAGCTGGTGGGAGACGATACCATCGGCTATATCAATTACAGCGGGCTGAATGCAGATGTGACAGCGGGCAACCGGATTCTCATTGACGACGGACTGATTGAGCTGGAAGTGCGTGAGGTGAAGGACACGGATATTGTCTGTGAGGTTATCAACGGCGGCGAGCTGGGAGAGAAAAAGGGCGTCAATGTTCCCAATGTGAAGATTAAGCTTCCTGCCCTGACAGATAAGGACAAAGAGGATATCCGTTTCGGAATCAGACAGGGCTTTGACTTTATCGCGGCCTCCTTTGTGCGTACGGCTGACTGCATCAGGGAAATCAAGACAATGCTGGATGAGCAGGGTTCCAGCATGAAGGTCATTGCAAAGATTGAGAACGCTGAGGGCATTGAGAACCTGGACGCCATCATTGAGGCGGCGGACGGCATCATGGTAGCCAGAGGCGACATGGGCGTGGAGATACCGGCTGAGAAGGTTCCCCACATCCAGAAGAAGATTATCCGCAAGTGCAACGAGGCATGTAAGATTGTTATTACAGCCACCCAGATGCTGGATTCCATGATTCGCAACCCAAGACCTACCAGAGCTGAGGTGACGGACGTTGCCAATGCAGTGTATGACGGCACGGACGCAGTGATGCTTTCCGGCGAGACAGCCATGGGCAAGTATCCGGTGGAAGCACTGCGGATGATGGTATCCATTGCCCTGGAAACAGAGTCGCATCTGGATTATGCAGGGTACCGCCAGAGGAAGGTAACAGAGCAGAACATGAAGAATGTTTCCAACGCCGTGTGCTTTGCCTCTGTGTCAACCGCCCATGACCTGAATGCAGATGTAATCATTGCTCCCAGCATCACAGGCTTTACCACCCAGATGCTCTCCAAATGGAGGCCGGGCGCAAGAATCATCGGCATGTCCCCCAGCATGGCTACCGTACGCCAGATGCAGCTTCAGTGGGGCGTTGTACCGGTATGGTCACGCCGCGCAGAGTCCACAGACGAACTGATTGAGAACTCCGTGGAAGAGCTTAAGGACAGAGGTCTTGTGGATGAGGGCGAGCTGGCAGTCATTACAGCCGGGGTCGTGACCTACGCAAGACGCCATGAGGCCGCCACCCAGACCAATATTATGAGAGTCATCAATATCGAATAAAACACTGGACAAGGAAGTCTGCCCGGGAGTACAATTGTACATATTGTACTTCCTGACAGGCTTTTTGCGAAAAAAGGGAAAGGAGACAGATAGATTATGGATAAGAAGCCATTCGTGACACTGGAACAATTAAGGGAGATTGAGAAGACATACCCCACGCCTTTTTATCTGTACGATGAGAAGGGAATCAGGGAGAACGCCGCAAGGCTTAAGCAGGCATTTTCCTGGAACAGGGGATATAAGGAATATTTTGCAGTCAAGGCAACGCCTAACCCATTTCTGCTAAACATACTGAAGGACATGGGGTGCGGCACGGACTGCTCGTCCATGACAGAGTTAATGATGTCAAAGGCCTGCGGTTTTTCCGGGCCGGACATCATGTTTTCCTCCAATGATACGCCCCTTGAGGAGTTTGCCTATGCAGAGAAGCTGGGTGCCATCATTAACCTGGACGACATCACGCATATACAGTGTCTGGAGGACACCCTGGGGTATATTCCGGAAACCATCAGCTGCCGTTTTAATCCGGGCGGCCTGTTTAAAATAAGCAATGACATCATGGATAATCCGGGGGATTCCAAATACGGCATGACCACAGAGCAGATTGGGCAGGCTTTCCGGATTCTGAAGGAAAAGGGCGCAAAGCATTTCGGCATTCATGCGTTCCTGGCCAGCAATACCGTGACCAACGAGTATTACCCTATGCTGGCGAAAATCCTGTTTGAGCTGGCGGTTAAGCTGAAAGAGGAGACCGGCGTCCATATCGCGTTCATCAATTTATCCGGGGGCATCGGCATTCCCTACCGCCCGGACCAGGAGCCCAATGATATCCTGGCCATTGGCGACGGGGTAAGAAAGGTCTATGAGGAGATTCTGGTCCCTGCGGGCATGGATGATGTGGCCCTGTGCACGGAGCTGGGACGTTTTATGATGGGACCTTACGGCGCCCTGGTGACAAAGGCCATCCATGAGAAACACACGTACAAGGAGTATGTGGGCGTGGATGCCTGCGCCGTGAATCTGATGCGGCCGGCCATGTACGGCGCTTACCATCACATCACTGTCATGGGCCGGGAGGATGAGCCCTGTACCCATATGTATGACGTGGCAGGCTCCCTGTGCGAGAACAATGATAAGTTTGCCATTGACCGTATGCTTCCGGAAATCAGGAAGGGGGACCTTCTGTTTATCCACGATGCAGGGGCCCACGGATTTGCCATGGGGTATAATTATAACGGCAAGCTTAAATCAGCGGAGCTTCTGTTAAAGGAGGACGGCACTGTGGAAATGATACGCAGGGCAGAAACTCCTGAGGATTACTTTGCTACATTTGATTTTTGTGATATACTCAAAGATATTGACTGATGAGTGAAGAGGCATCAGGTATGCCCGGAAGCCCTGGCGCACTGCAGAAGGCAGTCTGCCGGGGCTTTGCTGCGGTTTGAAAGTTCATGATAAGGAGGTATGCAGGATGGCAGAGATAGGATTCATAGGAATGGGAAATATGGGAAGCGCCATTTTAAACGGGCTTCTAAAGGTATACAGCCCTGAGAATATGATATTTTCGTCGGCCCGCCGGGAAAAGATGGAGGCAGTGACAGCCAGGACAAAGGTAAATCACGCTGATTCCAACAGGGAATGCGCAGAGGCAGTGAAATACCTGATTCTGGCAGTAAAGCCCCAGTATTTTGAGGCAGTGTTCTCAGAAATCAGGGGGGCGGTGACACCGGAGCAGGTGGTGATTTCCCTGGCCCCCGGCGTTACCATCGCCAATATCGCGGAGCGTCTGGGAGGAAATGTGCGGGTGGTAAGGGCCATGCCCAACACGCCTGCCATGCTGGGAGAGGGAATGACAGGCGTGGCTTATGGGGATTCAGTTTACACCCAGGAGGAAATGGAAACAATCCAGGCCATATTTTCCCACTGCGGAAGAGTGGAGCTGGTGGAGGAACGGCTCATGGATGCGGTTGGCTGCGTCAGCGGAAGTTCGCCGGCCTTTGTGTACATGTTCATTGAGGCCCTGGCTGACGGCGGGGTCAAATACGGCCTTCCCAGAAAGACAGCCTATGCCATGGCTGCCCAGACTGTTTTGGGAAGCGCTAAAATGATACTGGAGACGGGAAAACATCCGGGACAGCTGAAGGACGAGGTGTGTTCCCCTGGGGGAACTACCATTGCAGGCGTGTCGGCCCTGGAAGAGCATGGCCTGAGAAACGCGGTCATCAAGGCAGCTGATGCCTGCTATGAAAAGACACAGCGTATGAAATAGAAAATATATACGAATTATCAGAGAGAGGAAGGAACAGACATGGAAGACAAGGAAAAGAACACGGAGATACCGGTTGTGCGGCTGGACCGCCAGCTTAAATATAAGGGAAATATCCTTAAGATATATGAGGATACAGTCCTGGCGAACGGCCATGAGGCAAAATGGGATTTCATCCATCACGATGGGGCGGCAGCTGTTCTGCCGGTTGCCGGTGATGGTAAAATCCTTATGGTGCGCCAGTACCGCAATGCCCTGGACCGCTACACCCTGGAGATTCCTGCGGGCAAGCTGGATGAGCCGGGAGAGCCCAAGGTGGAGTGTGCGTTCCGGGAGCTGGAGGAGGAGACCGGTTTTAAGGTGGAATCACCGGAGAAGCTTGAATACCTTATGAGTCTTACCACAACCGTGGCATTCTGCGACGAAGCCATTGACATATTTGTGGCCCACAACCTGATTCCCTCCCACCAGCATCTGGACGAGGACGAGGTAATTAATGTGGTTCCCTGCACCCTGGAGGAACTGGAGGAAATGATATATACCGGAAAGATTACGGACGGCAAGACCATTGCCGCCATAATGGCTTATGCCAGGAAATACCGTTCCGTGGATAAAAAGGACAGTATGCTCTAAGTCATAAACCATGGATTCCTGTCATACAGTAGAGGGGGAGAAGCTGCAGCGGTTATGTTTCTTACCTGTAAACTGGGACAGGAGGATGGTGCATGGGAATGAGGTGGTTCAGGCTGCGTCTGGGGACGCTCACCTATGAGGACTGGCTGTTGTTCTGCTTTGCGGCAGGGATTTTTTGCGGTACGGCGGCCGCGCTGGCATTTGGAGGTCCTACGGTGCAGGGATGTATCCTTGGGGCGGCGGGTACCTTTGGGGGAGGAACCCGGGGCGTGAAGGAATTCATGACCGTATTCAGACAGCGGGCCCTTGAGACCTGCGGAGGCTGGCTGGCCGGAATTACAGTGTGCAGCCAGATGCTTTTCGGATTCCTGACTTTTTATGCCGGAATGAGCCTGGCTGTGGTCCTGTCCGTTCTGACCATACGCAAGGGGATTTTGGGAATCGCCGCATTTCTGTGTACGGTCCTGCCCCATGGTCTGGTCTATCTCCTGGTGTGGTACGTGCTGTCAGGGTGGTCGGGGCAGGTGCAGAAAAAGCTCCATATCCTGCCGGGCCTTCTTCTGCTGGTTATTACCGGGGCAGGGGCCTTTCTGGAGGTTTTCGTGTCTCCCTTCTTATGGGGGATTTTTGGATGACGGGGAGAAACTGAACCGCAAATCATTGGCAGGGCTGTTCATTCTGACAGCAGGCACCCTTCTGCTGTTATTATAGGAGCCCGGCTGTTATGACAGGCGGTCAAAAGGAGAGATATACGTGAAGAAGAGGAGAACAGGCAGCAGCTGCCTGAAACGGCTGTTCCTGGCTTTTTACATACCATATGCAGTGAATATCCCTCTGGCGGCCTATGTGTGGGCAGGGGGAATATGGCCGCCTGAAGGCGCCCTTGCACCCGCAGTGCGGACCGTTCTTCTGGCGGCGGGACTGGCCTGTACCTGGCTGGTCTGGATGGCTTACAACATTATGCCGGAAAAAAAGGATTCCTATGCCTCGTGGCGGGTGACCATCATGGAAGGCGGCAGGAGTCTGTGCTACACTGCCCTGTATGGTTTTGCGGTCCAGGCGGCTGTTTTCTGGCGTCTTTATCCCAAGGCTGCACGGCCGTACATGACCGGAGGATATTGTGGCTGAACGGCATCTACGGGATTATTATGCTGTTCATCCTCTTGTGGAACGGCATCCTGCGCATATTTTTCACCTCGGTCCGGCTCAGGCTTAAATACCGTATTCTGATGCTTCTGGCCATGTGGATTCCCGGGCTTAACCTGGCGGTCCTGCTCTATGCAATGAGGATTGTACATGGGGAATATGATTTTGCCTGTTACAAGGAATCCGTGCGTCAGGTACGGGCCCAGTCACAGATATGCAGTACCAGGTATCCGCTGCTTCTGGTTCACGGGGTAGGCTTCAGGGACCTGCGGTTTTTTAACTACTGGGGACGGATTCCAAGGGAGCTGGCCCGGTATGGGGCGGATATCTACTATGGCAACCAGGAGGCTTTTGCAACGGTTGCGTTCAATGCAAATGATATCTGCAGAAAGATACAGGACATATGCAGGGAGACAGGATGTGAGAAGGTGAATATCATTGCCCACTCCAAGGGCGGCCTGGATTCCCGGTATGCCATATCCAGGCTGGGGGCAGCCCCAATGGTAGCGTCCCTGACCACCATCAATACGCCCCACCGGGGCTGCCGGTTTGTGGATTACGCATGCAGGCTGCCGGATGGACTGTACCGCGGCATTGCAGGAATATTTGATAGGTGGTTCAGCCGGTTTGGTGATTCCCATCCGGATTTCTATACGGCCACCCATCAGTTCAGCACACGGGACAGCCTGTGTTTCAATGAAGAGGTGGCGGATGCGCCGGGGGTGTATTACCAGAGCTATGCATCGGTGATGCGGGATTTCCTCAGCGACCCCCTTTTATGGTTTCCCTATCTCATTATCCGGGCCGTGGACGGCAAAAACGACGGTTTGGTGACGCCTGAGTCCGCCATGTGGGGAGAGTTTAAAGGCACTCTTGCCAACAGGAAGCACAGAGGTATTTCCCATGGCGACATGATAGATTTAAAGCGCGAGGATTACAGGGGATTTGATGTGGCGGAGTTTTATGTGGAGCTGGTAAAAGCATTGAAGGAAAAGGGATTTTAGGGCTTTTCGGGGATTGGGGGAGAAAAAAATTTTACCATTGCTTTACAACATATTGACATGCAAAAATACCCCCTTCCAACATGTTGTATGTATTATGTTAATCACTTAAAAATAGGACCTAAAGTGGGAAAAATGTGTTTGATTTTATGGAAAAATGCAGATATAATGATAGTCAGCATACGATTTTGGGCTACTTTTTGTGAGAAACGGGTTAGGGGAAAATAGCGATATGACGTCCGATATAAAAAGCTTTGTGAGCTACCTGAGGGATGTGAAAAAGACCTCCAGGAACACGGAAATTTCCTACCAGAGGGACCTGATGCAGCTGGCATCCTTTCTGGAGGATAAAGGAATAACGGAAGTTGAAAAAGTGACTAAGACAAGTCTGAATTCATATATCCTTTTTTTGGAAAAGGAGGGAAAGGCCACTACCACCATATCCAGGGAACTGGCCTCCATGAAGGCATTTTTCAATTTCATGTTCAAAGAAGGACGAATCCGCAAGGACCCGGCGGAGCTCCTGAAAGCGCCCAAGATTGAAAAGAAGGCTCCCGTTATACTGAGCGTCAACGAGGTCAACGCCCTGTTGGACCAGCCCGGTATGACAACATCCAAGGAGATACGGGACAAGGCCATGCTGGAGCTGTTGTATGCCACAGGCATACGTGTGTCGGAGCTAATCGGGCTGGAGCTTTCGGACCTGAACATGCAGGTGGGATACATCACATGCAGGGACGGCCAGAAGGTGCGTATGGTTCCCTTTGGCAAACCGGCCAAGCAGGCTTTGGGCGTGTATCTGGAAAAGGGCCGCGATGAGCTGCTTAAGGGGAAGGAGTCCCAGTGGCTGTTCACCAATTGCAGCGGAAAGGCCATGAGCCGTCAGGGATTCTGGAAAATCATCAAGTACTACGGGGAAAAGGCCGGCATCCAGGCGGACATAACCCCCCATACCCTGCGCCATTCCTTTGCTGCCCATCTGATTCGGGGCGGTGCGGACATCCATGCGGTCCAGGCCATGCTGGGACATTCAGATTCCACCACCACCCATATGTATGCTGCCTATTCCGGCAATACGGTGGGAGAGACGTACCGGGCGGCCCTGCCCAGAAAGTAGGGCGGTACTAATAGAATAATGCGGTGATGCCGTTTTAGGAGTCCTGTCTTTTTGACAGGGCTTCTTTTGATTAGGGGCAGGCTGGGTGCGGCAGATTTGTGTGACTATTAAAATAGTCATTGACAAGGAGTGACTATTGTGATAGTCTAAAGATGTAATAACTATTGCAATAGTCATTGAAAGGAGTTAGTATGAAACTGAAGTTATTTGACTCTGAACTTAAAATCATGGAAACACTGTGGAAGCACGGTGACTGTACGGCCGGGCAGATGGCTAAAATGCTGAAGGATGAGATTGGCTGGAACCGCAATACAACCTATACGGTCATTAAGAAATGTATTGATAAGGGAGCAGTGGTACGTCTGGAGCCCAACTTTCTGTGCAGGGCAGCCGTGACCAGGCAGGAGATTCAGGCAGCGGAGACAGAGGAACTGATTGACAGGATGTTTGACGGCTCTAAAGCTGAGTTTTTTGCAGCCTTTTTATCGGGACAGGATTTGTCCGGGAAAGAACTGGACGAGCTTAAGCAGATGCTGATATCCATGGAACAGGAGGAAGGATGAATCTATTACAGATGAGCATATCAGCAGGTATGCTGATTGCCGTCATATGGCTGCTGCGCCGTGTGGGAAGAAGGCTGTTCCCCGCAGGTTTTTTGTTTGCCCTCTGGTTTGTGGCTGCTGTCAGAATGCTGCTGCCTGTGAGCCTGCCGGTACAGCTGCCCGTATTTTCACTGGAATCAGCTCTGGAAAATGGCGGTAATATGGGGGCGCACCTGGATTTTCAGGAGACCGGAAGGGATGATGCAGAATCCAGGGAAGAAATGGTAGCGGGAGCATATGACCGGATTTCATGGTGGTGCACCCTGATATGGGCTGATGTGGCTTTGGCACTGTTGTTTTCAGGGGCCGTTGCTTATATCAGGCAGCTGCTTAGAATCAATGAGTCCATGCCTTTGGAGGGAAATCAATTTCTGGAAGAGTGGAAAGCATCCCATCCGGTCGGGAGAAACGTCCGGTTTCTGTATTTTGACCGGATTGCCTCACCTGTGACCTGCGGGATAATAAATCCCGGAATTGTGTTTCCAAAAGAGATGGACCTGGATGACAGGAAATCGCTGGAGCATGTTTTACGGCATGAGTATGTGCATATAAGACGTTTTGATAACCTGTGGAAAATCCTGGTGTTTGCTGCTGTGTGCATCCATTGGTTTAATCCCATGGCCTGGGTGATGTGGTATTGTTTTAACCGTGATATGGAGCTGTCCTGTGATGAGAGGGCGGTCAGGGGAATGGACCGGAAGGGGCGGATTGCCTATGCCATGACCCTGCTGCGGTTTGCAGAGAAGGGACGCAGGGTTTCATTACTGTACAACGGCTTTGGAAAGAGCCCGGTTAAAGAAAGGATAATGGTACTTATGAGAGGCAGAAAACGAAATAAAATCGGAATTGTTTGCAGTATATTGGTGATGACTTTGTCCATGACCGTGTTTGCATCCCCAAAGGAAGGGATACAGGGCCGGTCCGGAGAAACAGGGGAGGAAAGTCCTGCCCGGATGCTTTATGAGACTCCGCAGTTCGGGGAGTATCAGGAACTGGGGCTGTATTATATCGCCGGTACGGATGTGATTACATACAACAGCACCGGGGTGGGGTATTTCATAGATGAGTATGCACCGGGTGTATTTAACCAGATGAATGATTTGGCCGGAAGCATTTGTCTGAAAGCGGAACGGGACAGCGCCGGGAAACTGACCGGTTTCCGGGAGGTGGAAAGGACGGATTATCTGAAACAGGCATCGGACGCTGACCGCCGAAGGGCGCAGGGAAGGGGATTCATAAAGGAATACGGCCAGTACGGACTGAGCCTGGACCAGGATACAGGATACCTCTCCTATAACGGAAAACTGGTGGAGGCCATCCGGGATACCGGAGGATGCGGAACTTATGTAAACAGCGCCTTTACCGCAGGAGAGGATACCACCTGCCTGCTTATGGTGAGAGGGGAGGACGGAAGTCTGGAACAGATAAGGGAAATGGATTCCAAACAGATGTCAGAGGTGTTGGAACAGTCCATGGGGGTATACAGGGACAGCGATGGATGGAAGGGGAAAAGTGAAATGTAAGTAAAATGCAGACCTGAGGCGGGCAGCTTTACATGGTAAGGCTGCCCGGAGGTGCAGATGTGGTAAGGCTGTCTGCGGTATGCCGGATGTGGTGAGGCTGTTTCGCGGCCGGCGGCGGACAGGCAGGATATCAAGTCTCCTTTGCCTGACTCACATAAGTGAGAATCTGTCTGGCGTAGGCGTCAGCCATGCCGCAGCCGGACAGCATTTCCGGTTCATATTCAGCATAGGTGAGAGGAGCCTTGTATTCCGGCATAAGGGCAGGGGACCAGAGGGAGCCGAACTGGGGGAGAAAGAGTCCCTGTTTTTTCGTGTAACAGGTCCTGGCTGTGGCCTTTGTGCGGGCGTTCCTGTCCACATACTCTCCCACGCTTTTATGGATGGCCGTGTCTTCCATGGGCAGGTAGTAATAGTCCTTATAATTGGCGTAAAAGTACTTGAGTTCTCCCTGGTAAAGGGCAATATTGCATACCAGGGTATCCTGGTTCAGCTCCAGGCTTACCGGGGCGCTGTCATATTCCAGGGGCACCGGGATACTGCAGGGGCTTTTCCAGGTCAGGTTGAGGAAGGGGCAGGCACTGCCGGTCAAGCTGTCGCAGGAAAAGAGCTGCTGGCCTTCCAGCGTAAACGGGGCCTCCATCATATCCGCATAGCCCAGGATGGGCAGGATGGAGGGCATGCCCTTCAGGTCGTCCTCATTGTGGAGAACCAGCAGGTCGTACAGGAAGGATTCATGGGTGGCCAGGTATTCACGGTAAACCTCTATGAGCTGTCCGCCGTTGTATTTGTCCTCCCTGGCAATGCCGAGGAACTGCTCTATGGATTTCTGTTTCATGTTTTCAAGGCCCAGCAGTTTGCGGTAGGGCTTTATTTTTTTGTAGATATCCACGCTTTTTATGCGGCCAAAATCATAGGGCAGGCCCAGCCGGCGGCAGCATTTTAAAAGATAGGGGATATCAAAGCCGTCGCCGTTAAAGTGGACCAGTATCTTAAAACGCTCCATAAAGGTGAAGAAGGCCGTCAGAAGCTCCCGCTCGGATTCGCGGGTGTCGGCAAACCACTGTATGAGCCTCCATCCAAAGCCGTCATGGTATGTGCAGCCGATAAGGTACAGCTGGGAGGTGTCACCGGAAAAACCGGTGGTTTCTATATCGAAAAACAGCAGGTCCCTCAGCGCCCCTATGCGTTCCAGCGGATATGTATCTGGTAAATCAACAGGATGTTTGATGGTTATCATGGGTAATCACTCCTTTTTTGACAGAGGACAAATAGAAATCATATATATTCCGGACATCCTCCATGGGTTAGTTTATACTAAAAAATCCGGGAGTGCAAGTGTTTGATGACTCACTTTGGCGCAAAACAGAATATTTGTTCGGCAGACTTGCATTGGATTCATGGGTATGATATGATGAAGGGCAGGACATCAGAGAGAGAAAGAACAGGAATAATATATGATTTCTTACGTAAAAGGGCCTCTCATGGCCATTGAGGAAGACGTTATCGTGGTGGAGGCAGGTCATGTGGGCCTGGCCATCCATGTGCCGGTATCCCTTCTTCCGGAGCTTCCGGGAATGGGGAAAGAGGTGACGGTTTATACATATTTTCAGGTAAGGGAGGATGCCATGACGCTGTACGGCTTCCTCCACAGCCAGGACAGGGACATGTTCAGGCAGCTTCTCGGCGTGAACGGGATTGGACCAAAGGGTGCACTTGGAATTCTCTCCGTGCTCCGTCCGGACGACCTGCGTCTGGCTATTGTCAGCGAGGATGTGAAGGCCCTGGCCAAAGCGCCGGGCATCGGCAATAAGACGGCCCAGCGCCTGATACTGGATTTAAAGGACAAGATATCCATGGACGATGTGCTGGGCAATATGGCTGGTTCAGCCGGCCTGGATGCTGCGGATACAGGTGTTTTCGCATCCGGTCTGGCGGAAGCGGCCAGGGAGGCTGTCCAGGCGCTGGTAGCCCTTGGCTACACCAACACGGAGGCGTCCAGGGCAGTGAAGCAGGTGGAGGTGACGGACGGTATGACGTCGGAGGATGTGCTGAAGGCGTCCCTTAAGCATCTGTCCTTCCTGTAGGGCGTGTCAGAAAATTGCTTTTTGCCACGCTGCGGTACTGTTTTGGAAACGTGAGATTGGGATATATAGAGGTGTAAATGGAACGCAGGATTATAACAACGGAAGTGACGGCGGAGGACGAGCGCATAGAGACAACGCTCCGTCCCCAATGCCTCAGGGATTATGTGGGCCAGGAGAAGATTAAGTCCACACTGAACATCTATATAGAAGCAGCCAAGACCAGGGGGGAGCCCCTGGACCATGTGCTGTTTTACGGCCCTCCGGGACTGGGCAAGACCACATTGGCGGGCATTATTGCCAATGAAATGGGCACCAATATGAAGGTAACCAGCGGCCCTGCCATTGAGAAGCCTGGGGAGATGGCAGCCATTCTGAACAATCTCCAGGAGGGGGATGTGCTGTTTGTGGACGAGATACACCGTCTGAACCGTCAGGTGGAGGAGGTGCTGTACCCGGCCATGGAAGATTTTGCCATTGATATTATGCTGGGAAAGGATTCCACTGCCAGGTCCATACGTCTGGACCTGCCCCATTTTACCCTGGTGGGAGCCACCACCAGGGCCGGACTTCTCACAGCTCCCTTAAGGGACCGGTTCGGCGTGATTCAGAGACTGGAATTTTACACGCCGGAGGAGTTAAAAATCATCATTCTCCACTCCGCCAAGGTGCTGGGGGTGGAAATCGAAGCAGGGGGAGCCATGGAGCTGGCCAGGCGTTCCAGGGGAACTCCCAGGCTTGCCAACCGGCTGTTAAAGCGTGTCAGGGACTTTGCCCAGGTGAAATATGACGGGGTCATTACCAGGGAGGTAACTGATTTTGCCCTGGATATTATGGACGTAGACAAGCTGGGACTGGACCAGAACGACAGGAACATTCTGTTAATGATTATAGAGAAATTTTCCGGCGGCCCCGTAGGACTGGACACCCTGGCAGCGGCCCTGGGAGAAGATTCCGGAACCCTGGAAGAAGTATACGAGCCCTACCTCCTGATGAACGGCCTGATTAACCGCACCCCAAGAGGCCGCACCGCCACCGAAACAGCCTACCGCCATCTAGGCGCAGAAATGCAGAAACCGCCTTGTTAAGACCACGGGGGCTGTGGTATAATGTCCACGTAGGCAATGAGCAGTGCGAAAAAAGGCATAGGCAGATTGCCGTTGTGCTGGCACAAAAGGAAATCTGCCTATGCCTTTTTTCATAGGGCGAAGCCCGTGAGTGAGATGGAGCGGAGCGGAATCGAACGCGCACTGCGGACCAGGCATTCGCGGCGGCGAGCCGTAAACCAGCCGCCGTTGTGCTGGCACAAAAGGTAATCTGCCGGACCAGGCATTCGCGGCGTCAAGCCGTAAACCAGCAAAGCAAGAAAGCAGGGAGCAAGCATGGATACAAAAAATTACACCCAAGTATTAATAGACGGAAAAGTATACACACTGGGCGGCAGCGAGGACGAGAGCTATCTCCAGAAAGCTGCCAGCTACGTAAATGAGAAAAACAGCGCCATGAGAAAGGTACCGGGATTCACCAAACAGAGTGCGGATTACCAGATGGTCATGACGGAGTTAAATATAGCAGACGACTATTTCAAGGCTGTGGAATGGGCCGAAGGGATGGAGCGCCAGAAGAATGACATGGAGAAGGAAACCTACAGCTTAAAGCATGAGCTGGTCAGCACACAGATGAAGCTGGAGGCAGTGCTTAAGGATTTGGAAGAGCGACAGAGGGAGCTGGACCGTCTGAACCGCCGGACCGCCCAGCTGGAAGGCGAATTAAAGGAAGCCAGGGAAAACCTTCAGAGTATCAGGAACAGTGCATCTTCTGAGAATGAGAATACAGCCAGGCTGCAGGTAGAGGCAGTGGAGGAGATAAAGGAAACAGTGGAAGTGGAGGCTGGTATCACATTGAAACCATCCCAGCCGGAACCTGTTTCCGGTTCCGGAGTCCAGGAACCGGCCCGGCCGGAGAAGGTAGGCCAGACATTGGTTTCAGACGCCTCCGCACAGATGTCCGGCGCACCATCCGGCCAGCCGGAGCAGCAGGCCCCGGCCCTACGGGTTATAAACCCTGCATCAGAAGCAGACAGGGGAATGACGGCAGCCTCCGCGCAGACAGCGGCAGCCGTGACACCGTCCGCTGCGCAGGCAGCGCCTGCTGCAGGCGGTATGACAGATGAGGAGCTTGCCAGAAAGGCGCTGCAGGCAGCCAGGAAAGCCGGTTCCCACAAAGGCGGAAGAAGATAAGAAGATTACGAGGGGGATGTCTCATGGGGATACGTGAGGCATCTTTTCTTTCAGGAAAGGTTGGACGAAATGGAGAAGAGACAGGTAGAGATACTGGCGCCGGCAGGGTCATTTGACAGCATGAAGGCAGCCGTGGCGGCAGGAGCTGATGCGGTCTATATGGGAGGCAGCCGGTTCGGAGCCAGGGCCTATGCGGATAACCCGGATGAAAAAGGGCTTCTGGAGGCCATCGACTATGTCCACCTGCACGGACGCCGCCTGTATATGACCGTCAATACCCTGTTCAAAGAGGACGAGCTGGAGGAACTGGAGAGCTATATGCGTCCATACTGGGAGAGAGGGCTGGACGGGGTCATAGTCCAGGATTTGGGCGCCCTGGACTTTATGCGGCGGCATTTCCCCGGACTGGAGCTGCATTCCAGTACACAGATGACGGTCACCAGTGTATACGGAGCCAGGATGATGAAGGAAATGGGATGCTGCCGGGTGGTTACTGCCAGGGAAATGTCCCTGGAGGAAATACGCCGTATCCATGAAGAAGTTGATATTGAAATAGAGAGCTTTGTGCACGGAGCCCTCTGTTACTGCTATTCAGGCCAATGCCTTATGAGCAGCCTCATTGGAGGCAGAAGCGGGAACAGGGGACGCTGCGCCCAGCCCTGCCGTCTTCCCTACGCGGTGTACGAGCCAGGGGATATAAGCCGTCTGAAAGAGAGCCGTTCCATGCCGGAGCAGGCGGGACAGACCGGTGTCCGGACCCGAATCAATGAACAGCCCGGGAAAAAGACCCGGAACAAAAGGGCAGGGGGTTCCGGCTATTCGGGCGCATCCGGTCATTCGGGCGCATCCGGCCGCACGGCCTCATCCGGACAGCCAGGACCGTCCCCGCTCAACAAAAGCAGCGAGAGATACGTGCTGAGCCTGAAAGACCTGTGTACCCTTGACATCCTGCCCGATATCATTGAGGCAGGCGTGTACTCCCTTAAGATAGAGGGAAGAATGAAGAGCCCCAGATATACGGCAGGTGTGGTGAGTATTTACCGTAAATACGTGGACCGGTATTTAGAATGCGGACGGGACGGGTATTACGTGGAGCAGGAGGACAGGAGGACACTTCTGGACCTCTTTGACAGGGGCGGCTTCACAGAAGGTTACTACGGGCAGCACAATGGACGCGGTATGGTTGCCCTGAGGGAAAAACCGGAGTTCAGGGAGGGAAACCAGAAACTCTTTGATTATCTGGACAAGACCTATGTGGAGGCTGAGCTGAAGGAGGATGTGCAGGGACATGTGGAGCTGGCAGAGGGAGTCCCCAGCTGTCTGACGCTGGAGTGCCGGGGAGCGAAGGTCCAGGTCCTGGGGCAGGCGCCCCAGGCAGCCGAAAAACAGCCCATGACCCAGGAGAAAGTATTAAAACAGTTAAATAAAACAGGAGGCAGTCCCTTCCGTTTTGAAACACTGACAGCCCGGATTAGGGGGGATTTGTTCCTTCCGGTCCAGGCGCTTAACGAGCTGCGCCGCGCCGGCTTTCAGGAGCTGGAAAAAAAGCTGATTCCTGTCAGGAGCCTGGCCGGTGAAGATGCCACGGAGGCGGAATCCGGTATACAGAAGGAAAATAGGGCAGAAGACACCAAATTGGCCTCCGGCCATTCGTCCGCTGTCTGGCCCCCCGAATCCCAGTCTGAATCCGCACAGTCCCCTGTCCCTGAATTCCACCCCGTCCTCACGGCCTTCCTGGAGGAACCGGCCCAGCTTTTGCCTGTGCTGGCCCGCAGTGAGATATGGGCGGTCTATCTGGATGCTGACGGTTTCAGTCCGGACCAGTGGAAGGATATTGCAAAGCAATGCCACTGCCAGGGGAAGCAGTGCTGGCTGGCCCTTCCACAGATATTCCGGACCCATGCGCAGAGGTACCTGGGAGACAGCCGCCGTCTGCTTCTGAAGGCCGGATTTGACGGCGTGTTAATCCGGGCACTGGAGGAGACTGTATGGCTGAAAGATATCATGGAACAGGAACACCTTCCAAATCCCCTGCTTGTGGGAATGGACGCCTCAGTCTATGGCTGGAACAGCCGTTCTGCAGAAGTGCTGGCCTCCATGGGGGCGTCTGTACTCACCATTCCATGGGAGCTGAACAGCCGGGAGATGGAGCCTGTTCTCGGCGCGTGCCGCCGCCATGGGCTGGCCAGCGAGCTTATCATCTATGGCAATGCCCCCATGATGGTATCGGCCCAGTGCATCACCAATACGGTGAAGGGGTGTACCCGTAAACGGGGAACCCTCATGATGAAGGACAGAACAGGCGCCCTATTACCTGTAAAGAATCACTGCTCCTTCTGTTACAATACCATTTACAATCCTGCGCCTGTATCCCTGCTGGGCAGCGAAAAGCAGGTGCGCCGGCTCATGGCAGACCGCCTGCGTCTTCAGTTTACAGTGGAAGGAGCAGAGCAGACCGAAAAGGTACTGGATGCATTTATTGGTTCCTTTGTATATGACAGGGCCGTAACAGCCCCCTTCAAAGACTTCACCAGGGGACATTTTAAACGCGGAGTGGAGTGAGGCTTATGACCAATCTGATTGTAGAAATATCCAAATATCTGATGATACTGCTGATGGCGGTGTACACTTATGCGAATTTCCGCTTTTTTTCCTTCCCGGACATGGAGCGTAAGCGCAGGGTGTGCGCCAGGCAGAACCGGGCCATGTTTGCCATCCATTTTCTGGCGTACCTGGTCATGTTCCTGAAAACAGAGGATGAGGGTATGCAGGCCATGCTCCTGGCATTTTACGGGGCCCAGGCAGTCTTCTTCCTGTGCTATATTTACCTGTACCGCCTTTTGTACCGGAATGTTTCCAGGCTTCTGGTGAACAATGCCTGCATGCTGCTGTGCGTGGGCTTCATCATGCTTACCCGTCTGTCCATGGCAAAGGGCCTGGACAAGGCCCTGCGCCAGTTCGCTATTGTGGTCATATCCGCGGCCCTGGCCTGGCTGGTGCCCTATATTATGGAACGTGTGTGGCAGCTTTACAAACTTCAGTGGGTCTATGCAGGGGTAGGGCTGCTCATTCTTCTGGTGGTTTGGGCTGCAGGCAATGAGAGCTTCGGGGCCCAGCTGTCCCTTACCATAGCAGGTGTTTCCATCCAGCCTTCGGAATTTGTGAAGCTGACCTTTGTATTTTTCGTCGCGTCCATGTTCTATCAGTCCACGGATTTTAAGACCATAATCAAGACAACGGCTGTGGCAGGGGCCCATGTGCTGGTACTGGTGCTGTCAAAGGATTTGGGAAGCGCCCTGATTTTCTTTGTCACATACCTGCTGATGCTGTTCGTTGCCACGGGCAGCTGGATTTACCTGATAACAGGAAGCGCACTGGGGACAGGGGCAGCCCTGGCAGCCTACCAGCTGTTTGACCATGTACGCCGCAGGGTGGCTGCCTGGAGCAATCCCTGGGCCGATATAGAGAACAAAGGATACCAGATTACCCAGTCCCTGTTTGCCATAGGCACAGGGGGATGGTTTGGAATGGGGCTCTGCCAGGGTATGCCTGGAAAGATACCGGTGGTGGAGAAGGATTTCATATTTTCAGCAGTGTCAGAGGAAATGGGAGCCATTTTTGCCATCTGCGTGCTTCTTATCTGCCTGGGCTGTTTTATCCAGTTCATGATGATTGCAGCCAGGATGCAGGCTGTGTTCTATAAGCTGATTGCATTTGGCCTGGGAGTGGAGTATATTGTGCAGGTATTCCTGACAGTTGGCGGCGTGACCAAGTTCATACCATCCACAGGAGTAACCCTGCCCTTTGTGAGCTACGGCGGAAGCTCCATTCTGGGAACCTTCCTTTTGTTCGGTATTATCCAGGGACTCTATATCCTGAAGCGCAACGATGAGGAAGAAACCGGAGAGGAGGTAATGCCATGATTCGGAAGGAAGATACCGGCCCAAAGCCGTCCTCAAAGGCCAACCCGAAATCCAACCGGAACATCCTGGGCATCACCTATGTGGTGGTGGCCCTGTTCCTGGGGCTGGCAGCCTATCTGGGGTATTTCCTCCAGGTGAAGAGCGAGGAGGTAATCAACAACTCCTACAATGCAAGGCTGGACAGCTTTTCAGACCGTATTGTGCGGGGCCGGATTCTGGCCTCGGACGGCACGGTGCTGGCTCTGACCCAGACAGACGGGGAGGGAAACGAGACAAGGGTATATCCCTTCGGAGATATGTTCGACCATGCGGTGGGCTATTCCACCAAAGGCAAGACAGGCATCGAGGCCCTGGCTAATTTCTACCTGCTGACTTCCCATGTGAATCTGGCGGAGCAGGTGGGAAACGAACTGACCGGCAATAAAAATCCGGGAGACGATGTATACACCACCCTGGATACGGAACTCCAGCAGGCGGCCTATGCCGCGCTGGGGGCCAGGAAGGGCGTGGTCATTGCCATGGAGCCGGATACCGGCAAGATACTGGCCATGGTGTCCAAACCCGGCTATGACCCCAACAGCCTGCAGGGGGACTGGGATGCTCTGACTGCGGAGGATAATAAGGAGGGCCAGCTCTTAAACCGGGCCACCCAGGGACTCTACCCCCCTGGCTCCACCTTTAAGATAGTGACTGCACTGGAATATATGCGGGAACACCCCGCGGATTATAAGAATTACCAGTTTGACTGCGGCGGCGTGTATGAGAACGGGGAATACAGGATTAAATGCTATCACGGCACGGCCCATGGCCATCAGGATTTCACCCAGGCCTTTGCCAATTCCTGCAATGGTGCATTTGCCAGCCTGGGCCTGGAGATGGACCTGGGAAAATGGAACACCACGGCAGGGGAGCTTCTCTTTAACGGTTCCCTGCCCTTAAGCGGGATTCCCTATAAGGAGAGCGCCTATAACATGAAACCAGGAGCCGGCACATGGGAAATCCTGCAGACCTCCATCGGGCAGGGCACCACCCAGATGACGCCTCTGCACAATGCAATGCTCACAGCTGCCATTGCTAACGGCGGCACACTGATGAAGCCTTATTTCCTGGACTCTGTTGTCAGCGCAGGGGATGAAACCATAAAGAAGTTCATGCCTGCTGCATACGGAAACCTTATGAGCGCAGAGGAAGCAGCAGGGCTTGCAGAGCTTATGCGGGCCGTTGTTACCGAGGGAACTGGTTCGGCTGTGCGCACAGATGCCTATACAGTGGCGGCCAAGACAGGGTCCGCGGAGTTTGAGACAGGAAAAGAAACCCACGCATGGTTCACCGGTTTTGCGCCGGCGGAAGCTCCCCGCCTTGTGGTGACGGTTCTGGTGGAGGAGGGAGGCAGCGGCGGAAAGGCGGCTGCCCCCATAGCCAGACAGCTCTTTGATATTTATATGGGCCGGTGAGCCGGGTTTTCAGCAAACAGCTCCTTTAGCTCCCGGATGAACTGTTTTTCCCGGGGATTCATGGTGTAGGAGGCGTGATGCAGGCAGTAGGCGTTCATGCCAAAGGGAGCGTCCACAATGGGAATCTCCACACAGTCCTCGCTGTATGTATCGGTAAAGCGTTTCATCATCACGGTGACATACCGGCTCTGGCGGATGGCATCGATGAGGCCGCCCCGGTCAAACACATATAGGATAGTATTGTCATTTTTAAAATTCAGTATCTTCAGCCATTCATCAAATTTGAAATTTTCATACATGATGAATTTATAGTCAGTTATGCTGTCAAAAGGAATCTCCTTCTTTCGTGAAAGGGGATTCTTTTTTGATGCCAGAAGAATCAGGGGACGGTTGCGGGCAATGGGAATCAGCTTCAGATTATGCTTTTTGGCAAGGGCATAGTAGGTGTCGCTGACCGTGTCAAAGCAGTAGAACAAGGACATGCGGTACCGCTGCTCCACCACGTCCCGTATGGTCTGGATAAGGCCTGTTTCCTTAAATGAATCCTCGCAGGCAGTGGGCGGTTTCTTTTTCTTGAATTTAAGAAAATGATTCATGAAGTCAAATGAATAGGTGCAGGAAATGGAAAGGTTGTCCTTGTGGCTGAACATGGACGGAATATTGTGGATAGTCTCCAGTTCAGTGGCAATCTTCCTGGCTGATTTAAGGAACAGCTCCCCCTCATTGGTGAGGCGTATGCCGCTGTGCTGCCGGCAGAAGATGGGAAATCCCAGCTCCTGCTCCAGGTTCTTGATGCATACGCTTAAGTTTGGCTGCAGCATCTGCAGGTTCTGGGCAGCCTTATTAATGGAACCGCATTCCACAATTTGAATTACATATTCAAAGTATTTGATATCCATAGATAACCCCTCTGTCGTACTTGCCAGTCTTATATAGTCCCTATCTAATTATATGATTTTCCATATAACATATCAAGTATTAATATAACACAGAAGGCCTTGCGGATGGTATGCTGTTGTTAACGGAAAAATTGCCGACAATAAGTCCAGTAGAACCAAAAGTGCGCACGAATCAAATTGAATACAGTTAAATAATATGGAGGATTACATAATGTCAGAAATTAAACAGCCAGCAAGTGCCTTATCTTCACCAAGATTTTGTAATATGGGAACATTTATGAGAATGCAGAAAGTGGACTCCGCAGAGGGCCTTGATTTCGCCATTGCAGGCGCGCCCTTTGACACGGCCAGCTCCTTCCGCTCCGGTTCACGCTTTGGTCCAAATGCAATCAGAAATATTTCAGCCATGATGAAGCCCAACAATGTAATCATGCAGGTAAACATCATGGACGGATTAAAGGGCGGAGACATAGGCGATTTCAATGTTACTCCCGGTTATATCCATCCCACCTACCAGGCAATTGAGGAAGGGGTTGCCAACATTCTGAAGGAAAATGCATGTCCCATCGTACTGGGAGGCGACCATTCCATCACACTGGCAGAGCTTCGTGCGGTTGCAAAAAAGTACGGTCCCGTTGCCCTGGTACATTTTGACTCCCATTCCGATTTATGCGACGAGGTATTTGGACAGAAATATAACCACGGCACACCGTTCCGCAGGGCTTTGGAAGAAAATCTCATTGATGCGTCCCATTCCATCCAGGTGGGAATGCGCGGCTCCCTGTATGACCCGGATGAGCATAAGATGGCGGCGGAGCTTGGAATGAAACTGATTCCGGCCCACAAGGTAAGGGAGATGGGACTGGAGACGCTGATTAAGACCATACTGGAGCGGGTGGGAGATAAGCCCTGCTTCCTGACCTTTGACATTGATTTTGTGGACCCCGCCTATGCGCCGGGAACCGGCACGCCGGAGGTGGGAGGCTTTACTTCCCTGGAAGCCCTGGAGCTGGTACGCAAAATCAAGGACCTGAACTTTGTGGGATTTGACCTTGTGGAGGTGCTGCCCGCATATGACCACGGTGAGATAACCGCTTATCTGGCAGCCAACATTGTATTTGAATACCTGTCTATCCTGGCAGTGAAGAAAAAAGAGAAATAGCGGCAGCTGCAATGGAGGATAAGGCATGGAAAATGACAATAATGTGAACGGGAACCTGAATGACAACTCGGTATTAGACGCACTGGTGCTTACCCGGAATCAGTGGAAGAGCGGGATAGTAAAAGCAGTTATTTTCACCTTGATTGCAGTCATCATCTTTTTTGTCCCGGTTACGGTAAAGGGAAGTACAGATGTCACATTCGGCATCATATATAAGAACATCAAGGCTGGCCTGGGCCTTGCAGGGATGTGGATGGGCGGACTTATCATCATGGGCAACGGCCTGGCCAGCGTATACGGGAAGTATTTCTGTAAAAACAGGAATTCAGCTGTTTACCGGTATTATCAGGAGGATTCGGTGCTGCATCCGCTGTTTTATATGCTGGGAAGTATATTTGCCCTGATTCTGGTACTGCACTACACGTTTCCGTCCTTTGGGGGACCGGAGGCCATCGTCAGTCCCGGCATAGGGGAAACCGTATACTCCATTGCCATGGACGTGGCCTGGATTATTCCGGTCAGCGCCGTATTCATGCCCTTTCTGCTGAATTACGGAATCGTGGATTTTATCGGCAGCCTGATGGAGCCGTTGATGCGGCCTGTGTTTAAGATTCCCGGCAGGAGCGCTGTCAACGCCATTGCGTCCTTTGTCAGCTCTGCCTCGGTAGGGGTGCTGATTACCAGCAAGCTTTACCAGAGGGGAATCTATACGAAAAAGGAAGCAGCTCTTATCGCCACGGGATTCAGTGCGGTCAGCGTGGGATTTGCCTATAAGGTAATTGAGACAGCGGACCTTTCGGAATATTTTCTGCCCATATATTTCATAGCGCTTCTGATAACACTTCTGGTCAGCTTTTTCATGGCCAGGATTCCTCCTCTGTCCCGCAAAGCCTCTGTGTTTACAGACGGTCATCAGCAGACAAAGGAGGAGATTGAGGCGGAACGTGTGCCGGCCAGGGCTGTGCTTAAGACAGGCGCATCCAGGGCAGTCAAGAAAGCAGCCACTGCACCCAATCTTTTTAAGGAAATACGGTCCAGCCTTCTGGACAGCTGTTATGTGCTGCCAAAGGTGATTTCACTGCTGACAGCCGTTGGAATCATAGCAATGCTTATTGCCACCTACACACCGGTATTTAACTGGATTGGCAAATTATTTGAACCTCTTCTGGTCCTTTTACAGGTACCGGACGCGGCTGAGATTGCGCCGTCCCTTCCGGTCGGAATTGCGGAAATGTTTCTGCCTGTGCTGATGATTGCCGATAAGGTCGGTACCCTGGCCGTGGGAGCCAGATACATGGTGGTCACCGTATCCATGGTACAGATTATCTTCTTCTCTGAAACCATTGTGGTCATGCTTTCTACCAAGATACCCGTATCACTGAAGGAACTGATTATCTGTTTCTTTGAGCGGACCATTGTGGCAATACCAATCAGTGCACTGTTCATGCACCTATTATTTTAAAGAATAACGCTATTTGTAGAAAACAGGGAGATTTCATGTTATAATCTCCCTGTTTGTTTTATTTTAAGGCGTGTATTCGCGCGTTTGAGAAGAGAGGAGAATCTACGTGTTCCGAGCAGAGGATTATGTAAAAGTGGACAGTCTGTCCGAGGCATATGAATTATGCCAGAAGCGCAGCAGCCTGGTTGTGGGAGGCATGGTGTGGCTTAAGATGACCAATGTGACCAAGCGTACCATCGTGGACCTGTCCGGCCTGGGACTTGATAAAATCGAGGAAACCAAGGAAGAATTCAGGATTGGAGCCATGTGCACCCTGCGCCAGCTGGAGACAGACCAGGGGCTTGGCCAGTATTTCGGGGGCATTTTCAAGGAATGCACACGCCATATCGTGGGTGTCCAGATGCGCAACCTGGCCACGGTGGGAGGCAGCATATACAGCCGTTTTGGCTTTTCCGACATTCTGACCTGCCTGATGGCACTGGATACATATGTGGAGCTTTATCACGGGGGAGTGGTTCCCCTGGAAGAGTTTGCCCAGCGGCCTGTGCGCCGGGATGACAGGGATATCCTGGTGCGTATTATCATAAAGAAAGACGGAAGAAAGGCAGCCTACACCACCCAGAGGAATTCGGAAACGGATTTTCCGGTGATTGCCTGCTGTGTATCGCGGTGGGGCAATGACTGGTATGTGGCAGTGGGTGCCAGACCCGGAAGGGCACGGGTAGTGAAAATCAAGGATGACGGATACGACAGCCTGGCGCAGCTTGCCGGGGAGGCGGCCGATTCCTTTACCTACGGCAGCAATACAAGGGCAAGCGGGCAATACCGCCGCCAGCTGGCTGCTGTGTATACAAGACGCCTTATGGAGAGACTGACGGGAAGGAGTGTAAGCAGAGTATGAATATAGAGTTTCGGTTAAATGGTAAAAATGTACAGGCAGAGGCAGAGCCGGACGATATTTTACTGGACCTGCTGAGAAATCTGGGCTGCTACAGCGTGAAGCGGGGCTGCGAGACAGCCAACTGCGGCCTGTGCACCGTATGGATGGACGGAAAGCCGGTGCTGTCATGTTCCACCCTGGCTGTGAGGGCGGACGGCCGCCATGTCACCACCCTGGAAGGACTCCAGAAAGAGGCGGAGGAGTTCGGCATGTTCCTGGCAGCGGAAGGCGGGGAGCAGTGCGGATTCTGCAGCCCTGGCTTTATCATGAATGTGCTGGCCATGGAGCGGGAGCTTAAAAACCCGGATGAAGAGGCCATCAAGGAGTATCTGGCCGGTAACCTGTGCCGCTGCAGCGGATATATGTCCCAGCTGCGGGCTGTTAAGAAATATCTGGAATCAAAACAGGAGGTGTGAGCAGATGGGATATACAGACGATAAGACATCCGACAGGACATGGGGCCATACATGCGGTGCATGGGGCAGCACATGCAGCAGTGCAGGCAATACTTGCGGCAGCACGGACGGTACATATGCCGGAAGGAATTACCGTGTGGTAGGCGCCCCCTTCATCAAGAAGGATGCCAGGGCTCTGGTGACAGGCAAGCCGGTGTTCACGGACGATTTGGCTTTAAAGGACTGTCTGGTGGTGAAGGTACTGAGAAGCCCCCATGCCCATGCACTGGTTAAGGAGATAGACTGCGGCGTGGCCGCCAAGACACCGGGCATCGAGTGTATCCTTACATGGAAGGACGTGCCCCGGAACCGTTTTACCATGGCGGGGCAGACCTATCCGGAGCCCAGTCCCTATGACCGGCTCATACTGGACCGCAGGCTGCGTTTTGCAGGAGACGCAGTGGCAATTGTGGCAGGCAGGGATGAGGCTGCGGTGGACCATGCCATGCGTCTCATACGTGTAAAATATGAAGTGCTGGAGCCGGTACTGGATATGCATGACGCCAAGGACGCAACGATACTGGTGCATCCGGAGGAGGACTGGAAATGCCTCTGTGATGTGGGCGCGGACAACAAACGCAATCTCTGTGCATCCGGCGCAGAGGGACACGGGGACCTGGAACAGGCGTTTGCAGGCTGCAGCCATGTAATAGAGCGGGTGTACCACACCAAGGCCAACCAGCAGGCCATGATGGAGACCTTCCGGGCGTACACCCACCTGGATGTGTACGGAAGGCTGAACGTGGTGGCTTCCACCCAGATTCCGTTTCATACAAGAAGAATCCTGGCCCATGCCCTGGATATACCCAAATCCAGGATTCGCGTTTGTTGAGGTAAGATAACGATACCTTTTTTGCAGAGGGTGTTATCTTACCTCTTTTTGATGTATGTTAGATAGCATAACTCTTTACGTCGGCTCCTATCTGTCTGAAATAGGAGATACTTTCGGTAGGCTTGTCACCTGTATCAACTCTGCCGACAAAGCTATAAAAGATTTCGATTTTGCGGGTGTTCGTTTCCTTATCCAGTTCGTGAATAAGAATACGGTCAATAAATTCATGGACGTTTTCGTAGGTCAGTTCTTCAATCGCTGTGTATCTGCGTACCAGTGCGACAAACCTTTTTACGTCCGCGCTGCGCTCGGTGGCGTTGTCGATTTCCTGTGACAGCTCCGCAATCCTCCGGGTCAGCGTCTTTTTTTCTTCATCATAGCCGGAAGTCAGAAAAGCAAATTGTTCATCTGAAAGTTTCCCTAAAGCGTTGTCCTCGTAGAGCTTGCGGAATAAGATGTTCAGCTCGTTAATACGGTTCTGCGCCTTGTCAAGCTCTTTCCGCTGCTGTGTCAGCGTCTTTTGTACTGCCTTTGCGCTGCACTCGTTGGCTGTTTCGATAAACTCCTGTTCATGCTCTTTCACATAAGACGTTACTCGCTGCAAGTCTGCAAGGACAAGTTCTTTCAATACGCTTTTGCGGATATAATGCGTAGTGCAGAGCATATCATTTCTTGCCCGGTTGCGGTAGTTGCCGCAAGTGTAGGCGTGTTTCCGTTCAAGCGTCCCGGCTCCGCGTACTGCATACATTTTGTAGCCGCAGTCCCCGCAAAAGAGCAGCCCGGAAAACAGGTCAATTTCATCAACCTTTGTCGGGCGTTGCCGGGTGGCAATCCGCTTCTGTGCAAGTTCAAAGGTTTCTTCATCAATCAAAGGTTCGTGAGTGTTGGGGAAGAAATACCTTTTTTCCTCCGGGTTCTTTTTCGTCTTTTTCGACTTATAAGATACCTTGTAGGTTTTCCCGGTTATGGTATGCCCTAAATATTCTTTCCTTGTCAGAATGTCGTACAGCGTCTTATCCGGCCAGTTGTACCATGCGTTGAGCTGTGGGCGGGGGTGGCGTTTGCTCCCTGTCCTGCGGTAGCGCAGTTCCCCGACGGTCAGTATTTCATTGTCCCGCAGCCAGTTCTGGATTTCACACATACGGTCGCCCCGTACATACATTGCAAAAATCTGTTTTACGACGTGCGCCGTTTCCGGGTCGGGTATCAGATGATTGCGGTTATCCGGGTCGATAAGGTAGCCGTAAGGAGCTTCGCCGTTGACGCGCTCGCCTTTCTGCGCCTTTGCCTGTTTGACAGCCCGGATTTTCTTTGAGGTGTCGCGGGCGTAAAACTCGTTGAACCAGTTCCGCAGAGGGGTAAACTCGTTATCTTCCCTTGCTGTGTCTACACCGTCGTTAATGGCAATGTAGCGCACTTCATATTCGGGAAAGACAATCTCTATCAGCTCCCCGGTTTTCAGATAATTACGTCCCAGACGGGAAAGGTCTTTTGTTATGACGGTCGCCACGTTCCCGGCTTCAACCTCATGCAGCATGGCTTGAAGCCCCTCACGCTCAAAGCTCACGCCGGAAAATCCGTCGTCTACGAAAAAGCGCGTGTTGAAAAAGTGGTGTTCGTCAGCATACTTTTGTAAAATCAGTTTTTGGTTCTGTATGCTCTCGCTTTCCCCGGCTTGCATATCTTCCTGGCTCAATCTGCAATATAAAGCGGTAATCTTGTCTGTCTGTAACATTTTGTCCTCCTTTCCGACGACAGACAAGCATGGTATTTGTACTGTCTATATTATACCACATACCGCTGCCTGTGTCATGTATAAAATGTGAAGAAACGCCCTATTTCCGGGCGTTTGCGGGGTTCAGTTCCATGTCTTTGCGAATGAGTTTTTTTATCTTTTTATCCAGTGTGTCCGTTGCGCGTTCACTTGCGGACGAACATACAAGGTAAGTAACTTTTCCTATTTTATGCTCCGTTGTGGTAACGGGCGTTTGGTTTTGCGTCAAAGAAAATCCCCCTTTCTTTCGCAAACATATAATATAGTCTATGAATAGCAGCAAGTCCACTATTCAATAAAACAAAGGCTTTAATCGGACGGTTATTAGCATAACCTCATGGGAATTTCACCCCGGCATGGTTCTCATGCCGCCCTACCCATTGCCTGCGACGCTCTTAACGCTCGGACTGTGGCTGTAAGGAAGTATCATTGTATATTCTGCGTGTCGTCGCCCGCAAGCCGCTACACTTGCTTTCCGGCGCGGTGTTGGTCGCTCGGCTGTCCGGGCGGGGATAACCTCACCCGGATAGCGTCATGGCGCACCCGCCGTATGGCTCGGCGCAAAAGGAACGTATCCGATTTGCCCTATGCTGCGCCGCCGTTATCTTGCGCCGCTTTCTTTGTCAAGGTTCAGAATGGCTTTGCTGCCGCGTCAGCAGCGGAACGGAAAAGGGGGAGAGAGAAAGCGTCCCGCCGCCGCTGCGGTTTATTCCTCTGCCTTAAAGGTGAGGACAGCCATCATCAGTTTTGCTTGCAGCCGTTCCCGAATGTCGTGGTCTACGCCAAAATAGACGTTCCCGCGCTCGTCGTACAGCTTCCGCATGGAGAGGCGGGCTATGTAGCCGCTGAAATGCTGCAAGACAATCTTCATGGCGTCCGGGTCGCCCTTTGTCGCTGCCACAATGACAGGATAAGGAACAAGGGCATTTTCCGGGTAGCCGGGTTCGTTACCATTCGTCCCATTCATCAGCATTTTCCTCCAGATATTTTCTTAATTTCTCAAAAGAGCTTGTCCGCCTGTACTGTATCGTGCTTCTCGACGTGTTGAACAGCTCCGCAATCTCGGTATCGTTCATTCCCTCGAAGTAATACAGCAATATGGCTTTGCGCTTTTCTTCCGGCAAAGTACGGATTGCTTCAAGAAGCAGCTTTGGCGTGATTTTCTTCCCGGCTTTCTCAAAGACGGTTTCGGCGGCTTCACGTTTGAAATATTCATCAAACGTATGAAGCTGCCGCGCTTCGTCTAAGGTCATGTCGGAAAAGGTCACTTCCTTTGCCTTGTGTCTGCGAAGTTCTCTATGGGTGTCGCAAGCTTCATTGTGCAATACCGTATTACAAAACTTCTGAAAAGCACACTGTTTGTAAAACTCCCTGCTATTAGGTTCCACATTCTCACCTCCTTTCTCGTTGGAAAGTTGGTGGTGCTTCCCCCCTTTTCGCGGGGCAATACGGCGTTTTTCAAAAACGCCGAAGATTTTTTGAAATTTCTTCAAAAATTTTTTGAACGTACAAAATGCGCCCGTCCGAAAAGCCCGGACGGGCGCATAGGCATTGTAAGCAGTATCCAGATGATTAGACAGTTCATATATATAAGCGTAGTTTCCCCCGGTGGTGGGCGGGCTTTTTTTGATAAGTCAATAACTGTCGGATTTTGTCGATATGCTTTTTGCTTCATGGCGGCTACCTCCTTTAGCCGCCGATTTCAACAGTGATACCGCGTCATTTCATTAGAAGATAAAAAGAAACGGCGGCTTTGATTTTTCAAAGCTGCTGCGGAAATCAAAGAACGACAAGCAACAGTTCTGATTTTGCTCCAATATGGTTATTAGGGGCACAAATTAAAATCAAAAAAGAGCCGATAACAGCAGTATTTCAAACTGCATATTATCGGCTCTGCGTCTGTGCGTCTGGCTCTTTTAATTAAATTATTTCTGTTGTTTTTTGGCTTTATTATATGTATTAGCTAACTGTCCACAAGCTGCTTTAATCTCTCTACCATGAGAAACTCTCATGGTAACTTCAAGTCCTGTTTGCTCTAATTGATGTTTGAACGCAACCATTTCTTGTTTTTGTGGTGCTCTAATTTTTGAATTACTCGTCGGGTTGTATTGCAGCACGTTAATCATAACATTTTTGCCCTTAAACCATTTTGCAAGTTGCCTTATATCTGAGGAACGGTCATTTATACCTGGTAAAAGCAAATACGCAAATACCACTTTTCGATTATGCCTTTGAGAATAGGACAATGCTTGCTTAACAACATCTTCAATAGCGTACATGTGCATATGAGGAATGATACAGTTTCTCGCAGCCTGTGTTGCTGCATGTAAAGATATTGTCAACTGAATTTTTAGATGTTCTTCGCGCAATTTTTTTAATTGATTAACTGGACCAACTGTTGATACGGTAATGCCGTCGGTTGGAAAGTTAAGTCCATTTCTATCTCGAAGAATATGGATTGCTGCAATCAAGTTGTCGTAATTGAATAAAGGTTCTCCCATTCCCATAAAAACGATACGATTTACTTTTTGACGTATCAATACAACCTGCTGCACAATTTCAGACGGTGTTAGATTACGAACAAAACCATTGCGTCCGGACTCACAAAAAATACAGCCAACAGAACAACCAACTTGCGTACTTACGCAAACAGTCCCACCATCTCGCCGTTTAATAAAAACCGTTTCAATATACCTGTTATCTTTCAATTCATAAACATACTTTTCAGTATCGCTACTTTTATAGACTTTTTTTGTTGATATTGATAGATTTTCTTTGTGAAATGGCTGTTTATACAATTCCGTATATAAGGCTCTTGCTTTATCCTCTCCAATTACTTCCGACATTTCTTTGTAAGTAAATCCGTATGGGTCATTCAATATTTCCGTAGGTGTACTTTTAGGTAAGTGTTTCATTTAAATATCCTTCCTTTTCAAAATTAAAAAGTTTGTTTTTCAGAGTTTTTGATTATGATTTCTAGTTTTTCAACATCAACGATATGCGTTAATTTACATTTAGGGCAGAAAAGAGGAAAATTTCTTAATACCGTATTATAAAATACTTGAACCCTCGTCTTTCCGTTACAAATTGGACATTTTATCCAATATTTTTCAAGCATAATATTTCTCCTTTTGCGCAAAAAAATGCAGGTCAATTCTCAACATGAGCATTGACCTGCATTTATACATATAATACTACAACAAAATTAAGGCATAGTTTTTATACTATGTCTATACGTCGTTAGTTTTGTTGTATAGCATACGCAAAATAAGCATGACAAAAAAGCCCATATTGAAAATGGGAAAAATCTTTTTTGATTTCAATGCTTATCGAATACGCATGCTATGTAACATAAACATTCCCCCCCTTTTATATAATATTATATACAAAAGCAGCTTGTTGTCAACATATATATATATGAATTATTTTGGCTAACTGATAGAACTACGTAGACATATCCAAGAAGAAAGGGGAACAGTAAAATGTAATAGGGTGAATAACTATGGCAAAAAGACCAGTACCACGATACGACTTTAAGGCTTTTGGGGCAGCGATAAAGGCAGCGCGTGAGGGATGCAAGGAGAGCCGCAAGAAAGTAGGCGACGAAATGTTTATCTCGCCGCGCTACCTTGCGAACATTGAGAACAAGGGGCAGCACCCAAGTTTACAGATATTCTTTGAGCTGATACAGCGTTACCATATATCCGTAGACCAATTCCTTTTAGAAACGCCGCCGGAGAAGAACACGCAGCGGCGGCAGCTTGACGCGCTTCTTGACGGTATGAGCGATACAGGCATACGGATTGTAACCGCAACGGCAAAGGAGATTTCCGAAGTCGAAAAAGAGGGCGAATAGGAATGTCCGACTTAAAACTGAACAGGATTTAGAAAGCGTTGTAATCTTTTTTGAGGTTGCAGCGTTTTTCTTTTGCGTAAGTTTGGCAAAATCGCTTTTTCTCCGTAGTAGGTGATAAGAGCCTAAAGGATAAAAACATTCGTAGCAAGCATAGGAAGCGGGTACCACTTCCGTATTTTCGCCCTCCCGCGCTGCGGCGCGTCGGTTGAAAATTGCTTGTTGGGAAGTGTCCCAAACCCTCGGAACGGAAAGGAAAGGAGCGAACACATGGACGGACGCAAAAGGACAGTGCAAATCAAATTCAGAGTGACGGAAGCGGAACGGGATTTAATACTGGAAAAAATGAAGCTCGTACCCACCCGGAACATGGCGGCGTATCTGCGGAAGATTGCCATTGACGGGTATATCATTCAGATAGACCACGCCGATATAAAGGCTATGACCGCAGAGATACAGAAAATCGGTGTCAACGTCAACCAGATAGCACGCCGCGTAAACGCGACGGGGAACGCATACCAAGAGGACATAGAGGAAATAAAGGGGGTGCTTGCGGAGATATGGCGGTTACAAAGATTAAGCCTATTAAAAGCACTCTAAGCAAAGCCCTTGACTATATCGAAAACCCGGACAAGACGGACGGGAAAATGCTTGTGTCCTCTTTCGGTTGCTCCTATGAAACGGCAGATATTGAGTTTGAATATACCCTGTCGCAAGCACTCCAAAAGGGGAACAATTTAGCCTTTCATCTGATACAGTCCTTTGAGCCGGGGGAAGTCGATTATCAGAAAGCCCATGAAATCGGAAAGCAGCTTGCCGACGCGGTAACAAAGGGGCAGCATGAGTATGTACTCACGACGCACATTGACAAAGGACACGTCCATAACCATATCATTTTTTGCGCGGTGAACTTTGTAGACCACCATAAATACAATTCCAACAAAAGGAGCTATTACGGCATACGGAACATGAGCGACAAGCTGTGCCGGGAAAATGGCTTGTCCGTTGTCGTCCCCGGCAAGGGCAGCAAGGGAAAGAGCTATGCGGAGTACCAGGCAGAAAAGACGGGTACAAGTTGGAAAGGCAAGCTGAAAACCACTGTTGACGCGCTTATCCCCCAAGTTTCCAGTTTTGAGGAATTGCTAACGCGGTTACAGGCGGCGGGCTATGAGATAAAGCCGGGGAAATATGTATCATGCCGCGCCCCCGGACAGGAACGCTTCACCCGCCTTAAAACCCTCGGCGCAGACTATACAGAGGAAGCCGTAAGGGAACGGATAGCGGGCAGACGGACAAAGGTGGCGAAAGCTCCCAGAGAGCAGCGCGGCGTGTCGCTGCTTATCGACATTGAGAACAGTATCAAGGCAGCGCAGAGTAAGGGCTATGAACAGTGGGCGAAAATCCACAATCTGAAACAGGCAGCTAAAACAATGAATTTCTTGACGGAACATAAGATTGAGCAGTACGCGGATTTAGTCAGCCGGATTGAGGAAATGGCAGCGGAAAGCGGACAGGCGGCAGACGCATTGAAGAACGCCGAAAAGCGGCTTGCGGAAATGGCGGTGCTTATCAAGAATGTTTCCACCTATCAAAAGACAAAGCCTGTCTATGACGCATACCGCAAGGCAAGGAACAGGGAGAAGTACCGCGCCGGACAGGAACAGGCAATTATCCTCCATGAAGCCGCCGTAAGGTCACTGAAAGCGGCGGGCATTGCGAAGCTCCCGAACCTCGCCGCGCTGCAATCGGAGTATGAAGCCCTCCAAGCGCAGAAAGAAGCCCTTTACGCCGACTATGGAAAATTGAAAAAGAAAGTCCGGGAATATGATATTATCAAGCAGAACATTGACAGCATTTTACAGGCAGACAGACAGCCGGAACGGGAAAAGGAAACAGAACGCGGATAAGGATAGCAAAATCCCCGCCGCTGTGCTATGATAGGGCTATCAAAAAGCAGAGGAGCGTTGAGCATGGAAAACCAGAAAATGCCGGAATATGAAACCATACGCGCCGCCGTTGCCGGGGAGAAATGGGCGGTGGAGAAAGTCGTGGATTGCTACAAGGACGAAATCGACAGGCTATCGACGGTAGCGGTCAGACAGCCAGACGGAAGCACGAAACAGGAAATCAACGAAGATATGCGCCAGTCTATCACAAAGAAGCTGATAGAAGCCCTCCCGCAGTTCCCGCTTGAAGAAATGGAAAAGGGAAATGTCAGATAGGCAAAAAAAGAACAGGGCGCGGAAGCCAGTATATGACTTCCGCGCCCTGTCTTTTTATGGGTGCTGTTTTCGTGAATGTTACGCAGTAGAACGCCATTTTCGGGGGTAAAGGTATAAAGTATCGCCTATCCGATTTTCACGCCCGGAAAGCCCTGTAAATCAAGGGATTTTCCGCACCTACTGCGTAACAGGGGTGCGTCTTTTCCTCATGCGCTCGGCAGCTTGTCTGCGGGTGATACGCTTCCGGCAGACGGGGCAGTATTTGACACTGTTAGAGGTTGACGCAAAGAACGCGCCGCACTCGGTACACTTCTTCTTGTCCCCTGTCTGGTAAAGCTCCGCATAGAGTAGCCTGTCGGCGGGAAGCACCGCAGCCCGGAACCACTTGCAGAGAAGCGAATAGGAAATGAGCTGCGGACAAACGCACTCGTCCCCGTCGTCCAGTAAGATACAGTTCCCGTTATCATAATTGCAGCACGTCCGGCGCACAAGGGCGTTGACTTTCCGGCTCTGGGGCGGCGTCAGCCGCTTAACCCCGTTCATACTTCATCAGCGGCGTAAATGGGAAGCTCTGCAAATTCCGCTTCGGTCAAAGCGTCCACTTTGGAAAGGGTGCGCTTTGCAAGCTCCCGCATATCCGCGTCCATGTAGGGCAGCGCGGCGTTGACATTCTCAATCAAAGCCCGCTTGCCGCCCTCGTTGTAAATGCTCAAAAGGTTTGTTTCTTCAACAGTCAGTCTAATCATGCTCATACCTCCATATCGTGATTTTTTGTTTTTGCCGCCGCCTTTTTCGGGGCGGTCTTTGCCTTGTCTGCTTTAAGCTGCGCCCGGATAGAGGGGCGGGGCTTCCTTATCTTCCTGTCCCGGTTCTCCCCCTTGTCAATCAGCGCATACGTCCCATGTCTGCCCTCGATTTTGGAAAAGGCAAGGGTCTTGTAGGGCAGCATGGAGAAAAGGCGGTCAGTGTCCTTTGTGGCTGCAAGCTGCATGAACGCCGGGGAAAGCTCTACCATGAAATGGGTCTTGTTGGGGCTGTTCGGCGTGTCGTGCCGCTTCATTTCCCGTACAATGCGCCGCGCTTCCGTTTCAATCAGCCCGTCCCGCAATGCGGCGATATGCGCCTTGAAATCCCCCGGCGGAAGCTGCTCCCGGCTGCGCCGTTCTTCCTGTAAGAGCGATTGCAGCGCGTCCGGGTCGTTGGGTACGGCTTCAAAGCGTTCAAACTTTCCAAGCTCATAATCGGGATTGCCGTTGAAAAACTGTCCGGCGGGTATCTCCCGTTCCCCATGCTCATAAATCAGCTTCACCGTATCGGCGGGCAGCTCCTTTTCCTTGACGCGCTCATAATGTTTAGCGTAGTCCAGTTCGTACAGATTGCCCTTGATTTTCCCGCGCTCCGTCCCCGTTAGCTCGATTGCATAGGCAAGGACGCGGTCGCTCGTCTGCTCCATGTAGAAACGCCATGTGTTGTGGGGCGCGGTGTCTTTGAGGAAAACGTCGCGCTCCCGGAAGCAATGCGTCCCGGACGGGCGGCAGAACCACAAAAGGGTCTTGTCCTCCTTGCGGGGGCTTGCCGCCGCCTTTGCGATAATCTCCTTGTCAATCTCCAAGTCGCTCTGGTAAAAGCCTGTGTTCTGCTTCATAACCGCATTGAGGGAAGCGAACAAATCCACGTTCTCAAATTTACTCTGTTTCGGCATGGGTCAGCTCCTTTCCAAATCCTGTAATTTCTGCTTTGCGTTTTTCTTCTGCGCCTTTTCCTTGTCAGCCCTAAGCTGCGCCCGGATAGAGGGCTTCTTTTCCGGCTTCGCTTCCTTGCCGCGCTCTTTGTCGGCTTTGACCGCGTTAGCCAGGTCAACAAGGGAAATTGTTTCTCCCGCCTTAACCTTTGCTTCCAGTTCGTCAACGGTAGGGGTGTTGTTGATGATACCGTCAAAGTTGTTGTCGTTCTGCTCTACGGTGTCCTCGATATGCTTCAAGGGGTTTGCCTTTTCCGGCTGCTCTGCGGCAACAGCAAACGCCCGCGTCCCGTTCCCCATAATCAGATACTTTCCGTCGTCCGACTGGTGGTGAAAGCCATATCCGGCGGCTTCTATCTGCTCCCGGCTCATGGCGGTCACATGGAAAGTCCCCCTCGGTGTCTGGATTGTTTCGCCCGTTGTCAGCTCGTCCGGGGTAAGCTGCTTCTGCTCCTGTAAAAACTCCGGCACTTGCCGGAAGCCTACGCTGTCAACGTAATGCGCGGTGTCCTGTCCGTTCTGATGAAGCACTACCACGTCCGAAACGGAAAGGCTGTGTCCCTTAAAATCTTTTGGGTGGTCGATATTGAAGCGGGTATAAATATCTTCAAGGGAAGTTTCCGGCGCAAGGGGCGCGGAATAGACAAGCTCATAGTTCGCTTTATCAACCACATTTCCCGCCGCCTGCAGGCGGTCGTAAGGCTCAAAGCGGAAGTCCCTTGTTTCGTCCCCGCCCTTTATCTGGTAAATGGAAAAGGTGTCCTTGTCCTGTCCGGTGGTCTGCGCCGTTTCCTGTGCCTTTGCGTAAAGCTGCTTTACGTCGCCCTCGGTCAGCTCGCCGCTTTTGAGCTGCCCCATAAGCTCGCGGCATTTCTCCGGCGTTCCCGTATAAAGCACGTCGCCCATTTTCGCCCGCCCGTTCTCCTGTGTCACATAGGCTTGCAAGAGGTGGCTGTTTTCCCGGCTGTCGCTGTAAGGGTTCCGGCGCACTCTGTAAATCGTTTCCGGGGTAAAGGCTTCTTTCGGGGCTGCTTCCGGCTTTTCTTTCCCGGCTGTATCTGCTTTTTTCGGGGCTTCCGGCTGTGGCGCGGCTTCTTGTCCCTCTCTGGTGGGCTGCTCCTGTCCGGCGGTCTGCTCCTTGTCCTGTGCCTTTTGCAGCTCCGCAAAATTCGCGTCTATGGAATTGATAATCTCGGCGGCTGCGCTGCGTATCGTTTCAAGGGAGCTTTTCAGCTCGGACAGCTCCCGCCCGCTGCTCCACCCGGCGACATAGCCGAAAGAATAGTCCGACGTGTCAAGCCCGTAATGTTGGCAGACGGTATAGGCGACGCTTTCCGCTTCGACTTCGCGGGTGCGGCGGTCAACGCGGGGTTGCTCGTCCTTTGGCGCGTTGAGGTCAATGTCGTGCAGCTTCGCATGGGCGATTTCGTGAATGGCGGTCTTTAAGGTCTGTAATTCGCTCATGCCCTCGTTGATAGCAATGCGCTTGTCCTCCAAGTGGTAGTAGCCATGAGAGCCGCCCTCGATATTCTCAAAGGCGATAGGAACGGGGGAAGTCTTTTCAAGGGCTGCGAAAAAGTCCTTATAGCGGTCAACGTCGCCTGTCAGTTCGTCAACGGCAATGTCCGGCAGTTCCTTTCCCTCGGTCTGGGAAACGTCAAAGACGGATACCACCTTGTAGGCGGGTATGGTGATTTCCTTTTCCTCGGTGACGGGCTTTCCGTCCTTGCCGATTATGGGCTTCTGCGTGTGCGGGTCGATTTTCTGCATTTCCTGTTTGATTTTATAGGGCGACGGGGCAATGATTTTAATTCCCTTTTGCCCTCTCATCACATTTCGCTCAAAGTTGTTCTTCCAAGCGGAAAAGCCCGCCAAAAGGGAAGCGTCCGGCTTCTGCATGGCGATAAGGACGGTGTTTCGGAAGCTGTAATTATGGAATTTTGACATGACTTTCAGATATTCCTTGTAACGCTCGCTGTCAAAGAGTTCCGTAATGCCCTGTTCCAGACGGTCGGTAATCTCTTTTAATTTCTCGGCGGGCTTCCCGGCTGTCAGCACGATAGGGATAACCGGGTGCGGCTCCTGTGGCTGCTCTGCGGCGGTTCGGGCGGTCTGCTCTGTGGCGGCTGCGTCCATAAAGGTCTTGTCCTGTCCGCCGCGTTCCGGCTGTGGGAAGCTCATAACGCGGTATTCTTTGGGTATCTCGTTTTCCGTTCCCCGATACCATTCGGTAAAGGTGTTCTGATTGTTATAGATATAGCCCTGTTCGGTAAACTGCCCCTTATCCTTGCTAACTGCGTCCCGCCCGTATTCTTCATACTTGAAATATTTCTTTGCTTCTTCGGGAAGCTCCAGCTCGTCCAGTTCGTCGATAAGATAATAACCGTAATCTTCTTCGCTGCGGACAGTGGGATAGAGCCAGTAACAGTCAAGGTTTTGTGCAAGGTTGATAAGGTCTTTCATGCTTCCGGCATACTCGCCATGTGTAACCGCCGCCGCAAATTTATCCTTGTCCCCGTCACTCTGCATTTCCAGAAGTTTTCCAAAATAATTCAGCTCGTCCATGCTTGCGCTTTGGATAACGGAAAGCGGCAAGTCAAAGGGGCAGTCCTCCGTAGAAGAATACCCGTTGATGAAAAAATCCTGCGGATTGTCTGCGGTAATGCCGACGCTTTCCATAGCCGCATGAAGCTGCTCTGTTGTGGTCGGCATGGGAAGCCACACGCCGCCCGGTTTGCCTGTTTCAAAGCGGCTGCGGCTGTCGATAAGAATTGAAAACTGCTCGTTTATGGTTTCACGCTCCTTTCTCTGTTCGGTGTCCTGTGGCGGCTCTGCTGTGGTGGGGGCTGCTTTTTCAGCGGTAGGCTGCGCCCGTTCCTCGCCCTCGATAGCATAGCCCGGTAAAAGCTGCCCGTTTACTTTGAAATGCTCTGCATACTCTGGCGGGATAGGCGGCGATACCTCGGTGAATAAATGCTGATAGGCTTTGATACGCCCATTCAGATATTTTTCCATAGCTGCCTTGTCTGCAAAGACTTTCCTTTCCTGTCCGGCGATTTTTGCCTGTCCGTAATTGTGGGGGCTGTTGGTGTAAATACTCCATGAAAGCGTCCACGAATAGGGAATGGATTTCTCTTTTTCCCTGTCATACCGGGTATTCTCGGATATGTGGTAGCGCATTTGGTAGACGCGGTTGCTGATGTGCTTCCCGTAGTCCGTAGCTTCCCACTGGTTCGCGGTATGCGTAGCTTCGGGTGTCCTCACATACTCAATGGCTTTGTCAATGGCAAGGGTCTTTCCCGCCTGTTCGTCCCATGCCGCCGCCTGTTCTTGCAAGGCTTCAAAAGCTGCCTGTTCAGCCGCCGCGTATTCTTCCCGCAATGCCTGTAACTGTTCTAAGGGCAGGGCGGTAAGCCCGGAAAGGTCAGCGGTCTGTTCCTCAAAATAAATATTTCGCTCTATCCGCATACTGTCAGCCGGGTCTAACTTGTCACGCTCAAACATGGAGTAACCTTTTTTCTTTTCCATTCATTCGCTCCTTTCTGAAATGGCGGCGCACCGCCGCGCTTTTGGGGTTCGCCCCGTACTACGGTGGGCTGTGCGTTATGCCAACAATTTTTTCATTTTTTTAGAGGGTTTGGGAAACTTCCCAACAAGCAAAATCCCCGTCCGGCGCGTCAGCGGCAGGACAGGGATTTACGGAAGTGGGTACCCGCTTCCTATGCTTGCTATTCAAGTTTTTAGTTCTTCTGTACTTCGATACGGTAGTTGACGTATTTCCCGCCAGTGTCAGCCAGAACGATAGTTCCGTCATAGGTCTTGCCTGTTTTCGGGGAATAGAGCTTCTTCACATTCACTTTGCCGGATTTAAGGAGCGCGGCGGCAATCTTCGCGGAAAAAGCGGTCTTGCGTTCCTCGAAAAAGCGGTCATTCTTCCACATGACAAAGGCACATTCTTTGTTGCTGCAATAATAGTTTTTCTTCCCCTCATGGACGGGGGAACCGCAACGGGGGCATTTGCCGACAGAGGGCTTTTCCTCCCGGAACAAATCCTTTTTCCCGTCCAGTGCTGCGGCGTGTGTCTGCACAAGCTCCCGCGCCATAGCTTCAATGCCGGACAGAAATTCGCCGGGGTCTGCGGCTCCCTTTGCTATCTGCGTCAGATTGTTTTCCCATTCTGCGGTAAGCTGCGGGGAAGTGAGCATATCCGGCAAGACTGATATAAGGGCGGCTCCGTTCTGCGTGGGGATAAGCTGCTTCCCCTTGCGCTCTGCAAAGCCGCCCTTTACCAGTTTTTCAATGACGGCGGCGCGGGTGGCGGGAGTGCCAAGCCCCCGGCGTTCCGCGTCCGGGTCGGTGTCCCCGTTCCCGGCTCGCTCCATAGCAGAGAGAAGCGACGCTTCGCTGTGGGGCTTCGGCGGCGTTGTGGTATGCTCCGTTACTTTTGCGGCGGGGTTAGGAAAGTTCTGTCCCTCGGAAAGCTCCGGCAGCGTCACGCCCTCATTTTCCCCGTCCTCTGCTTCGGGCTTATCTTTCAGCGTCGCCCGGTATCTGCGTTCAAGCTCTTTCCAACCCTCCGCAAGTACGGTCTTTCCCCTTGCGGTGAAGTCTGTCCCGGCGCATGAGAAAACCGCCGTAACCGCTTCATAAATATGCGGCTCGGCGGTGGCAAAAAGCAGACGCGCCCCCGCAAGGGTAAGGATATTCTTCTCGCTTTCCGGCAGCGCGTCCGGGTCAGCCTTTGCAAGCTCCATAGTGGGAATGATTGCGTGGTGGTCTGATACTTTCTTGCTGTCTAATACCTTTGCAATCTCCGGCGTGAAGTCCGCGCCCGCCATAAAGGGGAGCTTTTCGCAGAGCAGCGCGATAATGTCCGCTGCGGTGCCGCCCATGTCGTCAGTAAGAAAGCTGCTGTCCGTCCTCGGATAAGTAAGGAGCCGCTTTTCATAAAGGGATTGTGCAAGGTCAAGGGTCTGCTTTGCGGTGTAACCGAAAATGCGGTTCGTTTCCCGCTGCAAAGAGGTAAGGTCAAAGAGCTTTGGCGGGGCTGCGGTTTTCTTCTCTCTGGTAAGGGAAACGCATACCGCCTTTCCCGCTTCGCAAGCCCCTTTCAGCGCGTCGGCTTCTGCCTTGTCCGAAATCCTTTCGCTTGCCGCGTCCGCGCCGGATAAATCAAGGCGAACATGATAATATTTTTCTTTCTGGAAATGGGAGATAGCCGCGTCCCGGTCGGTGAGCATTTTTAAGGTCGGGGTCTGGACGCGCCCCACGTTCAAGGTCTTTCCATACAGGCAGGAGAAAAGCCGGGTGGCGTTAATGCCGATAAGCCAGTCAGCCTTTGCGCGGCAGAGGGCGGACGCAAAGAGCGCGCCATAGTCCCGCCCGTCTTTGAGGGAAGCAAAGCCCGCCTTAATCGCCCCGTCCTCCATTGAAGAAATCCACAAGCGGCGCATGGGCTTCTTGCAGCCCGCCACTTCGTAGACAAAGCGGAAAATCAATTCACCCTCGCGCCCCGCGTCACACGCATTTACCACTTCGGAAACGTCGGCGCGGTGCATAAGCTCTTTAATGGTTTTGAATTGCTTCCCCTTGTCCGGGTCAACGGCGTACTGCCATTCCTCCGGCAGAATGGGTAAGCTGTCAAAACTCCATTTTTTATATTGCTCCCCGTAGGCGGCAGCTTCCGCAAGCTGTACCAAATGCCCGACGCACCATGAAATGAGGTAGCCGCCGCCCTCGATATACCCGTCCTGTTTCCCCTTAATGCCAAGCGCGGCGGCGATAGTCTGCGCCACGCTCGGCTTTTCTGCAATCACAAGTCTAAATGCCATGAAAAAATCCTCCTTTCAGCGTTCCGGCGCGGTGTGCTTCTTCTCCTGTGCCTGTTTCAGACAATAGCCGATACAGGGGGATTGCGCCTTATAAGGGCAACGCATACACGCCGGGGATTTTGGAACGGGCGGCGCACTGTCACGCCGCCCGGTGGGTCTTTGTACCATCATTTTTTCTAAAGGGTTTTCGGTAAAAAGCGTCATGCTTCCTCGTCCTCCTGTTCTTCATCAGAAAGCCCGTCCCCCTCGTCCTCGTCGTAATCGTCAAAATCGAAATCTTCAAGGTCGGTGTCGCCCTTGACGTTCTGCTTTGGCTTCATAAACTTAAAATAATAGAACGCGCCCCCGCCGCCAAGAAGTGCCACGACAAGGAAAAGCACAAGCCCGCCTGTATTGCCTTTCTCTTTGGGCTGCTCTGTTGGTTTCTCGGTTTCCGGCTCCGCTTCCTTGCCGCTGCAAGCGGTCATGTTGTCCTTGCAGACAGGGCAGCTCACATTTACCTTTCCGGCTTCGCATTTATCGGTGCAACTGCAAACGGCGGGCGGGGCTGCTTCGGTGCTTCCGTCCTCCATGAGTGCCATAAGGTCGGCTTCGTCCACTTGATTAAGGAAATGTACGGTGTCCTCGCCCTCGTCGTCCCGGTCGATAAGGATATAAAAGTAATTGCCGTTTTTGGTCGTCACTGTGATAAGCTGCTTGTTGCCGCCGAAATCGTCTACAAGGGTCGCGTTCCCGTCCGGGGTAAGGGGTTCTTCCTTTTCGGGTTCCTCATAGACAACGCCGCTGTCGTCGGTCGCGTCCTGTCCCTCCGGGGTCTGTGCAAAGGCGGTGACGGAAAAGCCGCCCGTCAGCATGAGGGCGGCGCAGAGTGCGGTCAAGGTTCTAAGGATTTTCTTATTCATTCTCGGTGTCCTCCATTTCTTCGGTGTCGTGGTCTGCGGGTTCTGCGGGGTAGCCCGGCGCGGCTTCCATGCCCGGAATACCGCCGCCGGAAAGCATAGCGGAAAGCTCATGCGGGGAAAGGCGCATGGAGCGCACAAGCTGTACGATTTGCAGGTTTTCCGCTTCGGTTTTCTGCGCTTCAAGCCCCCTTAATCTGTTCTGGTACTCGGTGATTTTCTCGCGGGTCTTTGCAATCTCTTTGTCGATACGTTCAATTTTGTTCATAGCCATCAATAAATTTCTCCTTTCTTTGCTCAAAAATATGTTAATTCCAGTTCATCAGCCCATAGCCTTTGATACAGGAGTAATTGACGGGGTAGCTCTTTATCTTGCAGGCGTCGCCGGAATTGCCCTCGACGGTATAGACGCGCTCCCCGTCCGTTCCGATAACAAGCCCCACATGGTCTGCGCTCCCGTCCCCGTCCCAGTCGAAAAAGATAGCGTCGCCGGGGGCGATATTCTCATAGCCCCTCGCGCCCCATTGCCCGCGTGACTGGAACCAGGGTACGCCCTGTGACTGGCACCCGGCAAAGCGCGGCTCGCTCTTTCCGGCTTGATTGTAGCACCATGAAACGAAACAGGCGCACCATTCCACGCGGCTGTTAAATCCGTACCAGCTCCAAAAGGGTCGCCCGCCCACGTTGCCGACTTGCCGCTTCGCAAGGTCTACAACGGCGGTGTTGCCGGGGCGTGTGCCGTTTACAAGCTGTACGCCGCTTAAATCCTCGGACGCGCCCATATCGGGGGAGCCGCCGCCGAAAATCAGCGGTTTGTTTCCGCTTGTTTCCAGATAGACGCGGTACATTTCAAGCTGCTGTGGCGTTAGAAGTTCCTCCGCAATCTCGGAAATGGGCTTGTTCGTCAGCTTCACGTTGAGGATATGGTACTCGTAGGGTACTTCCTCGGTGGTCGTTTCCCCTGTTTCCGGGTCTGTGCTTGTTTCTGTGCGGTAGCGGATTTCCGTTTCTTCTGTCAGCGTCAAAGTGTACTGCATGGCAAAGACGCGATTTAGCTCTGCCTGTGCGCTCTGCGGGGTGTAGGTCTGTAAAAGGGCGGTGAGGTAGGACGCTAACTCATGGGGGTTATGCCCGATACTGTCAAGGTCATAGCGGTATTCGTCATAGCCGGGGTGGGTGCTTTCGATATTGTCAATCTGCTGCTGAAGCTCGTTTTCCTTTGCGGCGTAATTGTTCTCCGTCGCCACAAGGTCGCTGTCCTCCGACGTGTAGGAAGTCCCAAGTATGCCGTTCATCAAGCCGGAGAACATGGAACCGCAAGAGGAAAGCCCCGCCGATACCATGATGAATAAGAGTAGCGCGGCAACGGCGATACATACGCCCGCCGGGTGCCGCCCTACAAAAGCGATTGCCTTTTTTGTTTCCTCGGCGGTCTTTTTTGCCGCCTTGCGGGTGTTCTCTGCGGCTTTCTGCGCCGTTTTTGCGCCGCCTTTCCTTGCCGACTTTGCATACTGCCGCTTGATTTGCTGCTTCTGCATGAAGCGGGAAAGGGGATTGCCCGCAATCTGCGGATTGTCATGCAGGGCTTTATGGTACTGAAAATCCACATTCGCCTTGAACGCCGCTTTCTCTGCCTTTGCCGCCGCCCGGTAGGGTTTGAGCTTGTGGCTGTGGTAGCCCTCCTTGACTTTCCGCGCCCCGTACTTTGCGCCGCGCTCTGCCAGTTCTTCGGATTTGTGCGCCCCCTCAACGCCGGAATTGTCCTTTTCAACGGAATGTATCTTGTTGTGGACGAAAATACCCGCTTCCTGTGCGGGGCGGGATAGCGGGTTATTGTGGGGCTTATTCTTTCCTATGGGCTTTTCCTGTTCCTCAAAATGTAGGCGGGTCTTGCCTTTCCCGGTGGCTTCATCAAAGGTGCGCTCCCGTACAAGTTTCTTTTCTTTGGGGATAGCCGCCTTTGCCGCGTCCAGACGGTCGGCTGCTTTGTCCGATTTTCGGATATACCTTTCAAGCTCCGGCGTTGCCCGTTCCTCGTCGGTAAACTGCAAGCGGGAAGATTTTTCTTTTGCTGTGGCTTCTGCCTGTGCTTTCCTCGCCGCCTTTTTGCTCGCCTTTCTGGTACGCGCCCCGTCGATACGTTCCAAGACGCGCTCGGCTGCTGCGGTGTCCTGTTCCCGTTCTGCCCCCGGCGCATGGGGAAGCGGCGGCGTGTCGGTTAAGGGCGGGGAAGTTGCGCCGCCCGGTAGGGGCTGCGCTGCCTGTTCCGGCTGCGGTGGGGCTTCGGTCTTTGCAAAGTCCGCGTCCCTTATCCGCTTGCTGATACGTTTCTTTTTCCCGGTAGCGGCGTTTACCTCGACAGCCCCCTCGCGGGTCATTTTCTGCGTGACTTTTTCACGCGCCTTATATTGTTTTATGTGTCTGTCCCTCCAATCCGCGCCCTTGCAAGGGCGCAATACTCGGCGTTTATCTCAATGCCTATATAATGCCTGTCAAGCTGCTTTGCGGCTGCCCCCGTCGTGCCGCTGCCGAAAAAGGGGTCAAGCACAACGCCGCCTTTCGGACAGCCCGCCTTGATACAGGTTTCGGCAAGTTTTGGCGGGAACGCGGCGAAATGCCCGCCCTTGTAGGGAACGGTATTGATAAGCCACACGTCCCGCCTGTTCCGCATGGTCGGCATGAGGGCTTCGTCGTAGTAGCTGCCGCTTCGCGCCCGGTTAAGCCCCTGTACGTTCCCCTGTCCGGGTACTTCGTCCGCATATTTCTGTCCCGCGCTGCGCCCGGTGCGGTACCGCGCCGCCGTTGTGGGGGCTAACGGCTCGGCTATGGCGGCTGCGTCATAAAAATACTTCTTTGACTTCGTAAGCAGAAAGATATGTTCATAGCAGCGGGTAGGGCGGTCTTTCACGCTCTCCGGCATGGGGTTTTCTTTCTGCCAGATAATGTCGCTCCGTAAATACCACCCGTCAGCGCGTAGGGCAAAGGCTAAAAGCCAAGGGATACCGATTAAGTCCTTTTGTTTGCAGCCGGAAACGCGGTTGTTTCTTGCAATCTGCTGTCCGTTTCTGCCTTTCGGGTTCTTCGGGTCTGCATGGTAGCCTTTATTTCCTGTGCCGCAGTAGGTGTCCGCGATATTCAGCCAGAGCGTACCGTCAGAACGCAGTACCCGGCGCAGCTCGCGGAAAACCTCGGTCAGCCTGTCAATGTACTGCTCCGGCGTGTCCTCCCGCCCAATCTGCATATCAAGCCCGTAATCCCTAAGCGCATAGTAGGGCGGGCTTGTGACGCAACAGTGTACGCTTTCCTCTGGAAGCTCCCGCAAGGCATAGAGCGCGTCCCGGTTGATGATTGTGTCAGTTTTCAGCCCGTTCATGCTTCGCCCACTTCCTCCGGCTTCGTCGTCATTACCCGGTAAAGCTCGGTGTCTTTCGGGAAGCGGTCTACAAAGGGCAGCACCACGTTCCCGTAGAAGATAAGCCCCTCGCCCGCTTCGGTGTGGGTGACATACTTCATCTGCTGCGGGGAGATGTTGAGCTGCTTTGCAAGGATAGCCCGGTCGCCCGCCGCCTGATTGAGCATGAGGACAAAATCAGAGTTTTCAAAGATATTCTCCACTTCGCGGGAAGCAAGCAAATCTTTGACGTTCTGCGTGATTGCTGTGGGTATGCCGCCCCATTTTCTGAAACGCTTCCAGATTTCAACGGAATAGGCGGCGGTCTGTTCCTCTTTCAAGAGAAGATGAAATTCGTCCATAAAATACCGGGTGGATTTCCTTTCTGCCCGGTTGACGGTGACGCGGTTCCATACCTGGTCCTGCACAATGAGCATACCTAATTTTTTGAGCTGCTTCCCAAGCTGCTTGATGTCAAAGCAGACAAGGCGGTTTGAAAGCTCTACATTCGTCCTGTGGTTAAAGACGTTAAGGCTCCCGGAAACATAAAGCTCCAACGCCGCCGCGATACGCGCCGCTTCCGGCTCCGGCTGCTTCAAAAGCTCGTTGTAGAGGTCGCCCAAGATAGGCATTTTCTCCGGGTCGGGGTCTGCAAGGAAAGGGCGGTACACGTTCCTAACAGCGCGGTCAATGACGGTCTTATCGACGGGCTGCAAGCCCTCCTTGCCGCCTATGACAAGCTCGCAGAGGGAGAGGATAAAGTCGGATTTCAGCGCAAGGGGGCTGTCGTCCTCGCTGTAATTGAGGTTAATATCCATAGGGTTCACATACTGGGGCTTCCCGTCAATGCCCTTGCCCGTAGGCGATAACCGTATCACTTGCCCGTCAAGCCGCTGCACAAGGGAAAAATACTCTGCTTCCGGGTCGCAGATAATTATGTCGTCGTCGGTAATGAGGAAAGCGTTTGTCATTTCCCGTTTGGCGGCAAAGGATTTCCCGCTTCCCGGCGTACCCAAGATTAAGCCGTTGGGGTTCTTTAGCTGCTTGCGGTCGCAGAGTATCATGTTGTTACTAAGGGCGTTTAAGCCATAGTACAAAGCCGCGCCCGTCTGAAAAAGCTCCTGCGTGATAAAGGGGATAAAGATAGCGGTGCTTGACGTGGTAAGCCCTCTTTGAATGGGGATAAGGTTCTCCCCAAGCGGTACAGAGGACATAAGCCCCGCTTCCTGTTGGTAGTCAAGGCGGGTTAAGGCGCAGTTGTTCTTCTGTGCAATGCCCGCCGCCGCGAATACGTCATTTTCCAGTTTCCTTTTTGTGTCTGCCATGTTCACCACAAGGAACGTCAAGAGGAACATTCTTTCATTCCGGCTCTGCAAGTCCTGTAAGAGGTTCTTCGCTTCGCTGCCGAAAGTGGCAAGGTCGGACGGGATTATATCCATGTCGTAGCCGCTGCGTACCGCTTTTTTCTGTTCTTCGATTTTCATTTTGTCAAGGTCGGTGATTTTCCGCTTGATTGTCTTTATGGCTTCGGTCTGGTCGATACTGTGGATATGCAGATTGACGATAACGCCCGTTTCCAAGTCCAGAATGTCAGATAAGATACGGTCGTTTAATTCCGGCGCAAGGATTTCAAGGAATGAAACCGCGCCGATTTTGCGCCCCATGCGGAAATACCGCCCCTCGCCAAAACGGAAAGAGGACGGGGCGATAAAGTCCTTTGTGGAAAGCCCGGACGGGGCAAGCCATGAAAAATCAAAGGCAAACTGCCCGCCCTCCGGGTGGAAAATGCCATGCAGCATTTTAAGGCGTTCATAGCCTGTCATGGGGCGGGCAGACACGCCCAAGAGCTTAAAGTTGTTGAGTACGTCCGTTTCGATACGGGCAAGGCGGGATTTCGCCGCGCCCAGACTGTCGGCTTCAATGGCAAAGGTGATATATTTTGCTTTGACAAGCCCGTTGTTGCCCTTTGCAAGCTGGTTTTTCAGCATATCCCGGTATTCTGTGCGGATAGAATTGAAAGCGTCCTCCTGTGCCGGGATATTGACCGCCTTTTCCGCTTCGCCCCGCTGCGTCCCCTGATTGATGAAAGAGAGCTGCACCGAAACGGAAGCGTCAAAGTAGTTGAGGAAGTCGCACCAGTTCTCAAAAATGGCGGTCTTGTCGTCTGCCTGTGCAAGCTGATAGTTAATATCTTCAAAGGCGACGGTCTTTGAGTATTTCCGTCCCGTAACCTTGCAGATACCGTCCGGGTACATCTGGATATAAGGGATTGTCTGCTGCGCGGTGTGCGCTTTCCCGTCGCCCTTTGCCTGTCTGATGATTTCCGCAATCTGCTTTTTCTCGGCGCGGGTGAGCTTGCGGGGCGGGTTAGGCTTTGCGCTTCCCGCCGCGCTGTTTCTTCGTGTTTCCTTTTGCAATCGCTGATACCTCCTTTTCAAGTTTTCTCTGCCGTTCTAAGACGGAATAAAAGTTGTCTGTCCTGTATGGTCGTTCTTTGGGGGCTATGAATTTCGTCTGAATGATGTTCTTCACCACCACTTCAAGGGGCTGTCCATGCTTCTCATACATGGCAAAGAGGAAACAGGGCAGCATGACGGCAATCATAGCCATAGACGCAAGGCTTGTGCCTGTGCTGTCTTTGAGCAGAAAGAAAAGCGGCAAGCCGAACAGGAGAGCCGCCGCAAAACATACAATCTGCCGTTTGGTAAGGTTGAACGCTACTTTTGTCTTGACTTTGGATAAGTCTTTGGGTACGGGTACATACGCCAAGTGAAAACCTCCTTTCTCTGGGTTTGGTGTTGCTGTAACTTCCCATAAGGGTAATCAAGGCAAAGGTCAATCTATGCCCTTTGCCCGCCCGTATTATATGGGGGTTATCCGCGTCAAGGTCGGGTCGTATTTTCGCCGCTTCGCTCTGAAAATCTCCACCCTGCCCTTGACACGCCGCTAATGCGCGGAGAATATCGACTTCGCCAGTGCGCCGGATTTGAACAGGGAGAAACAGAGGATAACGGTATAGGCTGCAAGGGAGAATATCGCGCTGTGCAGATTGTCCGCTATTATCATGTTGTTTACCAGAACCGCGTAAATGCCGACGCATATCATAATGAGGAAGCCTTGAAAACCGATAGCGAACAGGGATTTGAGGTAGTTGTTTCCTATCTGCCCCCATTCCCGGTTCGTCATTGTTGCAAACGGGATAGGCGATACCGAACAGTAAAGGTAAATCTCTATCATGCGCCCGTAGAGGATAACGGTTATCAGTACGGACATGATTTTCATGCACAAGCTCACAAGGCTTGTTTCCATGACAAGTAAGAGCAGTTCGGGGATTTCCATAGCGTCAAGCCCGTCCTGCATGGAAGCAAGGGCGGCGGCAACATCAATCTCTGTGCTGCCGCCGATTACCCCCGCCGCGCCGGAAACAACGTGCTGCGCCATATCGAACACCGCCATAGTGATGTCAAAGGTGTGCGTCACAAGGTAGACTGCCACAAACGCCTTGAACACCCACTTGAAGAACATGGAAGTGTCAACGTCGTGCATATTGTTCTTTTCCGTTACCATGCTGATAAGCTCATAGCATAGGACGTAGGTAATGACAAGCCCCGCAATGGGTACGATTACATTCTCACTAAGGGTCTGTATCATGGAGAATATATTTGCGTTCCACCCTTGCGGGGTCTGCCCTACCTCTGCGGCGATAGTGCCGACTTTCTCGTTTACGTCCCCGAACATAGTTGACAGATTACCGTTTATGGCTCCTATGAGGATTTCCTTTATCCATTCGTTAATCGCGTCAAGTATGCTCTGCATAAGCCTTTACCCGCGCTTCTTAACCGAACAAGCCGGAAAGCAGCGGTACAAGGGTCATGCCGATAAGGGCAACGCCGCCGCCCGCCATAAGCTGTTTTATACCCAATTAGGTGTAAAACTCTGCTCGATGGCGGGCGGCGGCGTACAAAAAATCTATATGGTGTTTTTAAGAGAACCGTCCCGGCGGGACAGGTCAGGCAGTGACCTGTTCCACCTCTGGGATGGGTTTGAGATTAAAATGAATTTCGATAGAAATGTGTCTTGTTTTATCTTCGTCAATGCGCTCATGCACGACGATTTCTTTGATTAAGCGGTTGAGGGTGGCTGCGTCCAGCTCTGTGATATTGGCGTATTCCTGAATGGCTTCCACCCATTGTTTTGCGTCATTGGCAAGCTGGACTTCATCGGACAGCCGCTTTCTGCCCTCGGACACTTTTGCTTTAAGCTCCGCTTGCTCGGTCTGTGTCTTTTCCAGCATGGTGTTGAAATTCTGTTCACTGATACGCCCTGCAATCATATCCTCATAAAGCCGCATTACCATTTTGTCCAGAACCTCAATCCGTTCCTCGTCCCTTGTGAGGGAGCGTTCCATTGCTTCCCGCTGTTCCCGCTGCTCGGCTTCACAGGTATTGGTCAAGCGGTCGGCAACCGCTTCCCCGTCCATCAGGGCGGCTCTGGCACATTCCCGGATTTTCCGCAGCACATGGCTGTAAAGGGTGTCATAATCAATCCGGTGCTGGGTGCAGTGGTTCTTTCCAAAGGCATTGTAGGTTTTGCAGGAGTAAATCTGCTGGGGATGTTTTGCGTTTGTGTAGCGTATCGTCAGTGACTTCCCACACTCACCGCATTTTATCAGTCCGGCAAACAGGCTGATTTCATTGGTCTGCCCCGGACGCTGGCGGGATTTCAGCTTGTTCTGCACAATGTCAAAGCTCATGCGGTCAATCAGCGGTTCATGCTGTCCCTCCACCACAATCCAGTCCTCCGGCTTCTTTTCCCCAATCGTGCCGATTTTGAAACGGTAGTCCTTTTTCTGGGAAGCAATCGCCCCGGTGTAGACGGGATTCATCAAAAGGTCTTTGATAACGG